>JAABUN010000098.1_pt1 | contig 198159 bp, 184 predicted proteins | sample 5559311 | NCBI WGS metagenome assembly JAABUN01 (sample SAMN10711877, study PRJNA513370) | rock metagenome | isolation source: Antarctica rocks | place: Antarctica: Victoria Land, Siegfried Peak sud | reverse complement strand
TGCTGAGCCACCGCACCGAGCAGCACCACGAGAGCCGACGGGCACGGGATCAGACCGGCGGAGGCGCCCATGGCGACCAGGGAGCGGGGTGATAGGCGCTGGGGGACCGCGTGGCTGTGCCCGGCGGGACCGTGGCCGTGGCCGTGCGCGTGGCCGTGGTCGTCCCCGTGCGTGTGGTCGTGCCCGTGCGCGTGGTCGTGTCCGCCGTCCGGTGCCCCCGCCCGCTGCCGGCGCCCCCACCGGATCCGCGGGCGCAGCACCGCCGCCCCCACGGCGACCACGAGCAGCCCGGACACCAACGTCAACCAGGGGTACAGAACCTCCGGCAGGACGTACTGGGCCAGCAGCAGGGTCACCAACCCCAGCGCGAAGACACCGATGGTGTGCGTGATCGTGACCACGCCACCCAGCAGGACGGCGTCGCGGGCCGTGCCGCGCGTCCCCACGAGGTAGGCGGCGACCATGGTCTTCCCGTGCCCCGGTGAGAGTGCGTGGAACGCACCCCAGGCCAGCGACGCCAGGAGCAGGAGCACCAGCGCTCCGCGACCGGCCGCCGCGTCGGCGAAGACCGCCGCGAAGCCGTCGGCCCCCGCGCGCGTCGTGACCGGGTTGCCGCCCCGGCGGGGCGCCGCGACCAACGAGCCGTCGCCCTTCTCGACGGTGAGGGTCGCCCGGCGCTGGTCGGAGGGGCGCACGATGAGCTCCCGCGGATAGGTGCGCAGCCCGTGACTCGGATCCTCCGACGGCGCGCTGGAGCGCACCGCCGTGCCCTTGCCGGGCTGAGCGATCAGCGCGCGCAAACCGAAGCGCCCGGCGTAGGTCTCGTCGTCGAGCGTGACGCGGCCGGGCACGGTGACGGGAGCGGTTGCGTCGATCTCGAAGCGCGAGGTGTTGAGCCCGCCCTGGCCCGGGGGGAAGGCGACGGTGCCCGAACCCGTCAAGCGCAGCGGCACCCGGCGGCCGTCGACCGTCACGTGCAACTGGCCCTGAACCTCCGCGCGCACCGCGGCGAGCTGCTGGGCGCGCGATTGCCGGCGCACCTGGAAGGTGGGGATCTCGGCCCGGTCGAGGATGTAGTGCAGGCTCACGCCGTCGGAGGACACCGATACCTGCGTCAGGTGGTTGATGGTGAAGTTGCCCAGCGGGTGTGCCTCGGCCGCCGGGGCCGCGCCAAGGGCGACGGCCGCCAACACCGCCAGCACGCCGAGCAGCCGAGCGATCACGACACGCTCCGCAGCGCGCGCCGCGCCCGCGGCGCCCAGACCGGCGAGAAGCGGGGGTTGAGCGCGAGGGCGCGGCGCAGCAGGCGCCGGGCGGTCCCCCGATCGCCCGCGGCCCGCGCCGTGAGGCCCGCGTGGGTCAGCACGACGCCGTCGCGGCTGCCCAGGCGCACGGCCCGCCGGGCCCAGGGCAGGGCCTGCTTCGCGTGCCCGGTGCGGGTGAGCGTCCACCCCAGCGCGTCGGCGGAGCGGACGCTCGGCGCCCGGGTCCAGGCGGAGCGAGCGAGGCGCACGCCGCGGCCCCGATCGCCGTGGTCGGCTTCGAAGAGGGCGATCTCGACGTCGGTGTTGACACCGTTGGCCGCCAGCAGGCGGCGCTCCGCGTCGACCAGGGCGAAGGTGTCGTTGGCCGCCGCCGACTGGCCGGCGGCCTGCTGCGCCTCGCCCAGGGCGATCACGTGCTCGGGGAACGGCAGGCGGTCCACCACGCCCGACAGCCGCTTGATCGCCGGCGCGTAGCGACCCCGCGCCGCGTCGAGACGGCCGAGGCCGGCCTCGGCCGGCAGGAAGCGCGGGAAGCTCTGCAGCGCCGTCGCGTAGGCGGCGCGGGCCGCCCCGACCCGTCCGCGCGCGAACTCCAGGCCCCCGAGGAGCGTCTGGGCGTAGGCGACGTTCTCAGGTGCGCCCCCGCCGGCCGACACCGCGAGCCGCATGGCCGCGACCGCGCCGCTCAGGTCACCGTGCAGCTCGCGGAAGTAGGAGACGCGCGCGTAGGAGGGAAGGTTCGGCTTGAGGTCGACCATGCGCTGCAGGGAGCGGGCGGCGGCGGCGTAGCGACCCAGCTCGACCTGGGCGTCGACCACCACGGCGAGATGGCGCACCAGCTTCGGCCCGAGGCGCTGCGCGGTCATGCCGTCGCGCAGTGCCGCGCGGAAGTCGTGCCGCGCGAGGGCCAGGGTGCCGAGCCCGACGTACACGCCCGGGTCGCGCGGGGTCAATCGCTCGGCGCGGCGCAGGGCGTCCTGCGCGCGCTGGTAGCGGGACGGGTCGCCGGTCTCCCTCACCTTCTGGAGCTCTGCATCGGCCCGTGCGGTGAGCCGCTGACCCTCGGCGGCCGGCGTGGCCGCCGAGCGCGACGCTGAGGCGCCCTGGTCGCGACCCGTCAGGACGAGCACCGCCGCCACCGTCACGAAGACGGCGACGGCGGTGCTGAGCGCCTTTGCGTGAGAGCGCATCGGTCCGCAGACCGCGCGGGTCAGCCCCCGGTGGGGGGGTTGTTGCCCGGCGCGGTCGGCTGATGGGTCGGCTCGATGCGGCGGGCGGGCTTCTCGTCGAAGCCGCTGTCGGGCAGGTTCTGGTAGGGGAACGTCTCCAGGAACCCCTTGTCGTCACGGTCGACACCGTCGCCCAGCGGCAGCTTGTTCCCCTTGAGGAAGCCTGCCGCAAGCTGCACGTAGATGTCGACCACGTCGTCCTCCAGACGGCGGCCGTTGGGGAACCCGGCGTTGTCGCCGCCGATCACCCCGAAGCGGTTCGGCGTCTGCGCCGGCGGCGTGCCCAGGTTCAGCTTGATCGTGTCGGTCGGCTTCGGGTTGGACTTGTCGATCTGGTTGAGCCCGGGCATCCCGGTCATGAAGACCTGGACGAGATCGTCGCGGTTCTCCTCCGGCGCGTTGATCGCCGTGCCCGCAGGGGACGGCGCTGCCGCCCCCTGGACCCCGGCGGGCGGCGCGAGCGTGTTGAGCTGACGGGCGACCTCGGGCCTGAGGACGTACTTCTTGTAGCGCGCGTCGTCGCTCTCGGGACGGCGCTTGTTGAAGTCGTCCTTGACGACCGCCGGGTTGAAGAGCTCGTTGAACAGCGTCGTCCCCAGACGCGACACCTGGACCCAGCTGCCGCGCGACTTGGCGTTGGAGTTGAAGGCGGCGTTGGTGACTTCCAACTTGCGGCGCTCGGTGGAGGCCCACACGCCAACCGTCGCGTTGTCGGCGTCCGGGCCGGACACGGCCTTGCCGTCACGGGTCACGTCGGCCTCGGGGACCTGCATGGTGATCGTCTGGATCGAGGTGCCGGACTGGGTGTCCAGGCCGCCACCGGTGTTGCCCGTGCCCTGGCGCACGTTGATGTTGTCGAACGCGGCCGCGAGGTCGATGAAGAACGCGTCGTCGCGCTGCCCGGCGAAGTACTTCGAGTCGCCGATCGTTCGGATCGCCGGCGCGGCGACCTTCGCGTAGTCCGGGAAGGTCCGCGTGCCGGTGTTGCTCGGCGCGACCGGGAGGTTCTGCGCGATCGTCCGCTCGGAGACCACCGTGGCCCTGCCGTGCTTCTTGAAGTCCTCGCGGACGATCGTGTAGGTCTGCTTCTGCTTGAGCTTCGGGTCGTCGAAGGACTCGACGCCCGGATCGGCGAACAGGTAGGAGGTGTTGCTGGCGACGCTCTTGAAGGTGAAGCGGTAGCGGATGTCCGGCTTGCCCTCACCGGTGTTGTCGATCGAGATGTAGTACCGCGCCCGGTCGTCGAATCTGAAGAAGTTCGGTCCGCTCGCGGGGTTGCCGCCGGGCACCCAGTTGGCGACGACGGTCAGCGCGCCCGGTGCGTCCTTGGCGGTGAAGGCGTACGTGTCGGTGTTGTCGGCGGCCGGGTCGCTGGTGATGTTCGGCGCTTCACGATGGCTCGATCCGGACGCGAAGGACGCGACGACGGCGACGGCGAGGGCGGCTGCGGCGAGGGAGAGCTTCTTCATGCAGCGCAGCGTGACGGGTGGGCGGCGCCGTGGGCCCAGGTGCGACCGGATCGCACTTTGCGGCCGACTGATCCGGGGTGGGCAGCCCGACGTAGCCTGCCAGGCGTGCGTCAGCGGATCGTCCCGGAACCCCTGCGGCTCGGTCTCGTCCTCAGCGGTTGCGTCACCGCTCTCGCGGCCTGCGGCGGTGAGCCGGCCGCCCCGGCGCGACCGGCTCCCGCGCTGCGTCTGGCGGCGCCCGTCTCGGTGCGCCTCGGGGGTGCGCCGGTGGCGATCGCGCTCGGCCGCCGCAACGCGTGGGTCGCCGACAACACCGCAGGCACCGTGCGCCGCCTCGACCTGCGCAGCGCCCGGCCCGTCGGCGCCGCCGCACGCGTGGGCAGCGGTCCCGTGGCGCTCGCGGTGGGCGAGGGCGGCGTGTGGGTCGCCACGGGGGCGAACGCGGTCCGCCGTGTCGATCCCGTCAGCGGCCGGGTCTCCGGCCGCCCGGTCGCGGTCCGCGACCCCAACGGCATCGCCGCCGGGGCGGGGTCGGTGTGGGTGACCGGTCGGCTCGCCGGTACGGTCACGCGGATCGACCCACGGACCGCGCGGGTCGTCGGCCGCCCGATCCGGGTCGGACGCGCCCCGGCGGACGTCGCGGTCGGCTTCGGCGCGGTCTGGGTGGCCAACGCCGATGACGGGACCGTCTCGCGGCTGGACGCGCGCACCGGCACGCCGTTGGGCAAGGCGATCAAGGTCGGCCTCGCCCAGGTCTTCGCGCTGACGGTCGGCCGCGACGCGGTGTGGGTCGCGACCAACGACCTGCGCAAGCCGGGTCAGGTCGCGCTGCGCCGGATAGACCCGCGCTCGGGGGCGGTGGCCGACACGGGCGTCGCCGTTCCCGCGGGGGTGCCAGTCGATCTCGCCTCCGGACTCGGGCGCGTGTGGGCCACCGACGTGGGCAGCCTGCTCCCCGGTTCACAGCGCCCCGCGGTGGTCCGCGGGATCGACACCGCCGGCCGCCGCGCGGACCGGCCCACCCGGGTCGGCGCCGAGCCGGCGAGCGTGGCGGTGGGCGCTGGGGCGGTGTGGACGGCCAACGCCGGCGACGGCAGCGTCACCCGGATCGCCGTCACACGTTGACGCGCGGCCGCGGTGGCGCGGGCGGCGTCGTGCCGCGACCATGGCCGGGTGGGAACGCTCGACGTGATCGCGGGCGTCGCCGGGCACAACGCCGCCATGGCGGTCCTCAGTCCTTGACGCTCCGCTTCGCCGCCGCCTTCGGACAGCGCCGCTCGAGGTAGTCCGTGTACCGCTGGGCCGCGTTGCAGATCGAGCGCTCCCCCGACCGCTTGCACACGCCGCGCGCGAGGTCGCGGTTGAGGACGTGGTAGTTGAGGTCGGCCTCCGCCCCCGGGTTGGCGTACTTCGACCAGCGCCCCGTGTCGTACTTGCCGATCCGGCGGCGGGCCGCGCGCAGGCCAGCGCGATAGAGCCGGCCCGCCCGCTCGTCTCCGGTGAGCTGGTTGAGGTCGTACAGGGCGTTGAGCGTCTGCAGGTGGGCGTTGAGCACCCGCAGGCCGGGGGCGAAGGAGTACAGGACGTACCAGTTGCCGTCCTTGGCCAGCGGGACACGGACGCCGAGCGGCGCCGGGGTCGCGAGGGTCGCCACCGCGCGCCGGGCGAGCGCGACGAGGTCCGGGCGGTTCAGACGGGCGCCGGCGGTGACGAGCGCGCGGACGGCGGTGGCCTGCGAGATCGTGCTGGTCCACGGCGGGCGGCCGCCCTGGAACGGGAAGAGGTACTCCCAGGCGGTCAGGCCGCCCCGATCGGAGACCAGCGGGACCATCTCGTCGATCGTCTGCAGGGCAAGCGCGTCGGCCGTCGGGTCCTGGATGCTCAGCTGGGCCTGGGCGTTGGCGAAGGTCGCGAGCACCTGGATCTGCAGGCCGAGGCCCGGGTAGTACTCGAAGACGATCCTGCTCCCGGGGAAGCTCAGCCGTGCCGCGCGCGCCCGCGCACGGGGAAACGGCTTGCAGACCCGCCCGCGCGCGCCCTTCTCCCCCGGTGACAACGGCGCCGGTGGCCCGTGCTCAGACCACCACTCGGTGTTGCGGCGCAGGGTGAGGAAGACCGCCGGCATGCGCGACGGGCTCAGGGAACCGCGGCGCGCGATGTCCCGGGTGATGCGCAGCACCGCCCGGAGCTCACGCTTCGCCAGCCCGTCGAGCGCGGTCTGGCGCCTCTGCGCCGCCGCGTAGGTCGCCCGGTACTCCGTGACCTGCTCCGGCGCCAGCGCCCCGGCCAGCTCAGCGCGTGCGATCGCCGCGCCGACCGGATCGGTGCTCGCGCGCGCACCGATGGCACCAGGCACACCGAGCAGGACGACAGCGACGGCCACGGCGGCGGGGACACGGAGCGGCCTCGGCACGCAGGTGAGCGTAGGACGCTCGCGCCCGGCGCACGCAGGTCGTCGTGCAGCTACCGTGCCCATGTGATGAACGTGCGCGTCTTCTGGGCGACCCTCTGCGCCGGCGTGGCGCTCGCAGCGGCACCGGCTGCGGCCGCCGTCGCCGCCGTGTCCCGCGACGTCGATGCAGGCGCCCTGCGCGCGACCGTCACGGCTGACCCGTGGCGCATCGTCTTCACCGACGCCGGTGGCACCCCGGTCCTCGGCGAGGTCACCCGTTCCGACGGCGGGCCGACCGGCACGCTCGGCTTCCGCGACGCGACGACCTCGCGCTGGTCGCACGCCACCCGCGTCGTCGACGAGCGCCGCGACGGTGGCGCCTACCTCGCGACGCTGGCCACCGACGATCCGCTCGGCCGTCGCCTCGCCGTCCGGGTCGCCCCCGACGGCGACGGCGTGGTCGCGCTCGAAGCCACCGTGCAGGGCTCGGGGGCGGCAGGCACGGGCATCGCCTTCGACGCACCGCCCGGTGAACGGCACCTCGGGTTCGGCGAGCGCTCCAACGCCGTCGACCAGCGCGGCAACGCTGTCGAGAACTACGTGGCGGAAGGCCCCTACCAGCCGGTCGAGCGCCCGCTGCTGGCCGGGTTCGTCCCGCCCCCCGGGTTCCGCCAGGGCGACGACGTCACCTACTTCCCGATCCCCTGGCTGCTGTCCACCCGCGGCTTCGGGGTGCTGTCGGTCAACGACGAGCCCAGCCGCTTCGGCCTGGGCACCGTCCGCCCGGACGCGTGGAGCTTCGACGTCGACGCCGCCAGCCTGTCGCTGCGCGTCTTCGCCGGCCCGCGCCCGTCCGACGCCCTGCAGCGCTTCACGAGCTTCGTCGGGCGCCAGCCGCCGGCCGCGGCGCCGTTCTACTTCGGCCCCTGGTGGCAGCCGCTGAAGGGCGCGGCGAAGGCCAACATGGAGCAGTTCGTCAAGGCCGACGTGCCGACCTCGGTCGCCCAGACCTACACGCACTACCTGCCCTGCGGCGACCAGCGCGCGCTGAAGGCCTCAGACCGCGAGCGGACCGACCTCCTGCACCGCGCGGGCCAGGCGGTGACCACCTACTTCAACCCGATGATCTGCACCGACTACCACCCGCGCTTCGACGAGGCGGTCAACCGGGGCCTGCTCACCAAGACCCAGCAGGACCAGCCCTACGAGTACCGCTACACGGGTTCGGGCCAGTTCCTCGTGGGGCAGTTCGACTTCACCAACCCGGCCGCGACGAGCTTCTTCGGAGACCTGCTCGGGGAGGCGGTGGCCGACGGCTACGACGGCTGGATGGAGGACTTCGGCGAGTACACGCCACTGGACGCCAAGCAGGCCGACGGCTCCCCCGGACCCGTGGCTCACAACCGCTACCCCCGGCTCTACCACGGCGCCGCGATGAAGTTCAGCCGCGAGCGCTCCCCGCGACCGCTGGCGCGCTTCAACCGATCCGGGTGGACGGGCTCGGCGAAGGAGTCGCAGATCGTCTGGAACGGCGACCCGACCACCGACTTCGGCTTCGACGGGCTCGAGTCGGCGGTGCGCAACGGGCTGACGATGGGGCTGTCGGGGGTCTCGCTGTGGGGCTCGGACGTCGGCGGCTACTTCGCGCTCTCCAAGAACCAGACGACCTCGGAGCTGCTCATCCGCTGGCTCGAGTTCGGCGCGGTGTCCGGCGTCATGCGGCTGCAGGCCAACGGGTTCGACTTCGGCCGCCCGGGGGCCGGGCGCCGGGCGCAGGTCTTCGACCCCGACGTGCTGCCGCAGTGGCGCCGCTACGCGAAGCTGCGCACGCAGCTCTACCCGTACCTCGCCGCCGCGGAGGCCGAGTACGACGCGACCGGGATGCCGATCATGCGGCACATGGCGCTCGTGGACCCCGGCGACCCCCGCGCGGTCGCGCAGGACACCGAGTACGGCTTCGGCCCGGACGTCATCGCGGCACCCGTGGTCGCCGCCGGGCAGACCCAACGAGAGCTCTACGTCCCGCGCGGCCGCTGGGTCGACCTGTGGCGCTCGGCAAGCACCGAGGCCGACGGGTCGCTGAAGCTCGGCCGCCCGGCGGTGCTCGACGGCGCTCGCCCGGCGACGCTGCCGGCGCCGCTCGGAGAGCTGCCGCTGCTCGTGCGCGCCGGAGCGGTCCTGCCGTTGCTGCCCGCCGACGTCGACACGCTGGCCGACTACGGCGCCGGCAGCGTCACCCGCCTGGCCGACCGCCGGGGGGAGATGGCGCTGCTCGCGTTCCCGCGCGGGAACACCACACAGGCCTTCGGCGATGGCGGGGAGAGCATCCTCTCGCGCGAGGGCACGCGTCGCTGGACCCTGCACGTCAAGGGCAAGCGCGCGCGGAACTACAGCGTGCAGGCCACGCTGTCGAGCCTGGAGAAGCCCTTCACGCCGTGCGCCGTCCGCGTCGGGCTCAAGCGGTTCCTGCCGCGCAAGGACTGGAGCTACGACCGGTCCACCGGCGTGCTGCGCTTCACCGCACGCGTGACCAAGGCGCGGGTCAACGTGCTCGGGAAGTGCCGCCGCCACAAGCGTCGATAGCGGCGGGCCTACGCTGCACCGATGACCGCGCCCGAGGCGATCGCCATCGTCAAGCCCCGCTTGAGGGGCGTCATCCACCAGTACGCCTTCTTCGTCGCGCTGGTCGTCGGCGCGCTGCTGCTGGCGTTCGCCCCGTCCGGCGAGGGCCGGCTGGCGATCGGGATCTACGCGGTGACCCTCGCGGGCCTGTTCGGGATCAGCGCTCTCTACCACCGGGTGAACTGGTCGCCGGGCGCGCGACGCTGGATGCGCCGCCTGGACCATTCGATGATCTTCGTGTTCATCGCGGGGACCTACACCCCGTTCGCGCTGCTCGTGCTCGACGGGACGTTCTCGACCGTCGTGCTGGCCGGCGTGTGGGGCGGGGCGCTGGGCGGCGTCATCCTGCAGCTCGTCTGGACCGACGCGCCGCGCTGGGTTGCCGCGGGCGTCTACATCGGGCTCGGCTGGCTCGCGGTGGGAACGCTGCCCGAGCTGCTCGGGGCCGTCGGCGCCGTCGCCGTGGGCCTGATCGGTTTCGGCGGCGTGCTCTACACGATCGGCGGCGTCGTCCACGCGACCCAGCGGCCGGACCCGGTGCCGGCCGTGTTCGGCTTCCACGAGGTCTTCCACACGCTGACCGTCGTGGCCGCCGCCGCGCAGTGCGCGGCGATCGCGTTCTGGGTACTGCCGCGGGGGTAGCCGGACGGCGCGGCGTCAGGCCCCGCCGGGCCTAACGAAAGGCTTAACGTTTCCCCCGACGCTGGACGCGGGCCCTTGTGCCGTGGGAGGTTGGGTCGAGCATCCCGACCGACAGGAGACCCATCATCGGACCCACTGACCTGGCGGCCCCCGCGAGCGCCGACCATGAGTGACGCGCGTCGGGACACGATCGGCAACCTCGGGTTCCTGTCGGACTGCCACTCGGCCGCGCTGATCGGCCGCGCGGGCTCGCTGGACTGGTGGTGCGTGCCGCGCTTCGACTCCCCGTCGGTCTTCGGGCGCCTGCTCGGCCCCGACGCCGGGCACTGGTCGCTGCATCCGTCGGCCACCTTCGAGGTGGAGCGGGCCTACCTCCCCGACAGCCTGGTCCTGCAGACCGTCTTCACGACCGCAGGCGGCAAGGTCACGGTCACCGATGCCCTCGGCTTCGAGCCTGGTGCCCGCGGCCACGAGATCGGGCTGCTCAGCCCGCACGTGCTCCTTCGGCGGGTCCAGGGCTCCGCCGGAGCGGTCGAGATGACCACCGAGCTCGCACCCCGCATGGAGTACGGACTGACCGTCCCCCACATCGTCGTGTCCCCGGCGGGCGTGGTGGCGCGGGGCGGCCCCGTGCACCTCGCGCTCACCGGTGCGGTCGCGCTGTCGGCCGCGCCTGGCTGCGCCCGAGGGCGGTTCACGGTCCGGGCCGGGGAGCAGGTCGACTTCAGGCTGGCCTACACGCCGGCGTCGTCGCTCGGCGCCCCGGGCAGCAGCGACGGTGCTGAGGAGGTGACCCTCGAGGACACGACCGCCGGCTGGCAGTCCTGGGCCGAGCTCCACGACGGCTACCACGGTCGTCACCGCGACGCCGTCCGGCGCAGCTCGCTCGTGCTCCAGGGACTGACCTACCAGCCGACGGGTGCGGTGGTCGCCGCTGCGACGACGTCGCTTCCGGAGAAGGTCGGTGCGGAGCTCAACTTCGACTACCGCTACGCATGGCTGCGCGACCTCAGCCTGACGATCCGGTCGCTGTGGATCGCCGCCTGCCCCGACGAAGCCAACCGCCTCTTCGAATGGATCGCCGGCGCGGCGGGTCATCTCGGCGACGAACGCGTCCAGATCATGTACGGCGTCGAGGGGGAGCGCAACCTGGCCGAGAGCGAGCTGACCCACCTGCCCGGGTTCCGCGGCAGCCGCCCGGTGCGGGTGGGCAACGCGGCGTGGGACCAGCAGCAGCTCGACGTGCTCGGCGAGGTGCTGGACGCCGCCGAGCAGCTGCGCGAGCAGCTCGGGGAGCTCAGCGAGCCCATCCAACAGCTGCTCGTCACGCTGGCCGACCGGGCCGCGGCGACGTGGCGCGAGCCGGACGCCGGCATGTGGGAGGCGCGCGACCAGCAGCGTCAGTACGTCTCCTCCAAGGTCATGTGCTGGGTCGCGCTGGACCGCGCCGTCCGGCTGGCGCCGCTGCTCGGGAAGAGCGCGGACGTCGCGCGCTGGGAGGAGGCCCGCGATCGCGTCCGGGTCGCCGTCCTGACCAAGGGCTGGAGCGAGCAGGCCGGCGCCTACACCGGCGCCTTCGGCTCCCACGACCTCGATGCCTCGGTTCTCCTGTTGCCGCTGGTGCGCTTCCTCCCCGCCGACGACGAGCGCATGTGGGCCACGATCGAAGCGATCGAACGCGAGCTGGGCGACGTGGGCCTCGTCCGCCGCTGGCCGGATGACCCGATGGGGTTCCTCATCTGCACCTACTGGCTCGTGGAATGCCTCGCCCTCGGGGGCCAGCTCTCCCGCGCCGAGCTGTGGTTCCACCGCGCCACCTCATACGCCAACGACCTCGGCCTGCTCGCGGAGGAGGCCGACCCCGACCGCCAGGAGCTGCTCGGCAACTACCCCCAGGCCTTCTCCCACGTCGGACTCATCAACGCCGCGTGGCGGCTCACCGAGACCGCAGACCACACAACCGAGGACGACCCCACATGACCGGACAGCTGCACGACAAGATCGCCCTCGTCACCGGATCGGATTCCGGGATCGGGTCGGCGACCGCCATCGAGTTCGCCAAGGAGGGAGCGGACGTGGTGGTCCACTACCTCGACGACGCCGAAGGGGCTCAGGGGACCCAGCGGGCCGTCGAGGCGGAGGGCCGGCGCGCGATCGTCGTGCAGGCGGACATCACCGACGAGCAGGACGTCTCCCGTCTCTTCGACGAAGCGGTCGAGGCGTTCGGCCGGGTCGACGTCCTCATGAACAACGCCGGGGTGGACGCCTCGGGCAAGGACGTCGCCGACCTTCCGACCGAGACCTTCGACCGGGCGATCAGGGCCAACCTGTACGGCGCGTTCTTCTGCTGCCGGCGCTTCGTCCAGCTGCGCAAGGCCGGCACCGCCGAGGGCGGCAAGATCATCAACGTCACGTCGGTTCACCAGGAGATCCCCAACCCGGGCGGCGCGGACTACGACTGCTCCAAGGCGGCGTTGCGCAACCTCACCCGGACGCTCGCCCTGGAGCTCGCGCCGCTGCACATCAACGTCAACAACCTCGGGCCGGGGATGGTGCTCACCCCATTCAACCAGCCGGCCATCGACGACCCCAAGCTGCTCGACGAGCAGGTCCAGAGCATCCCGTGGAAGCGGGCGGCCCAGCCGTCGGAGATCGCGCGCCTCGCGGTCTTCCTCGCCTCGTCCGACAGCGACTACGTCACCGGGTCGGACTACTTCATGGACGGCGGCCTGATGCGCAACCTCGGCCAGGGCGCTTGATCGGCCGCCAGCCGCACGAGATCTGGCAGGACGGCCTGCAGGACGGCCAGCGCCGCCTGAGCCGGTCGACGTCCGCGCTCGCCGCGACCGGGCTGCTCGGCGGCTTCCACGTGACGGCCGGCCGGCTGGCGGTCGTCGTGACGACCGGGGACGTGATGGCCCGCGAGCTTGCGGCCAGCCGTAATCAAGTGTTTCTTGTGCGCCCCCACCCCGTCGACGAGACTGCGGCCCATGAGCCGCAACGTCTCCGACCACCTCCTCGAACGCCTCACCACCTGGGGGGTCAAGCGCATCTACGGATACCCGGGCGACGGGATCATCGGCATCATGGGTGCCTTCGACCGGGCCGGCGACCGGTTGGAGCTCGTGCGCCCGCGCCACGAGGAGATGTCGGCCTTCATGGCCTGCGCGCACGCGAAGTTCACCGGCGAGATCGGCGTGTGCCTCGCCACCTCCGGGCCCGGCGCGATCCACCTGCTCAACGGTCTCTACGACGCGAAGCTCGACCATCAGCCGGTCCTGGCGATCGTCGGCCAGCAGGCGCAGACCGGGCTCGGCGGCAGCTACCAGCAGGAGGTCGACCTCGTGTCGCTCTTCAAGGACGTGGCCCACGAGTACGTCCACATGGCTACCGACGCGGCGCAGATCCGGCACCTCGTGGACCGGGCGATCAGGACGGCGCTGGCGGAGCGCACCGTGACCTGCCTGATCGTTCCGAACGACCTCCAGACCGAGGATGCCGTGGACGACCCCGCACGTGAGCACGGGACCGTCCACTCCGGCAGCGGCTACAACCGTCCGCGGATCGTTCCAGAGGATGACGACCTGCACCGGGCGGCTGCGGTGTTGAACGCCGGGGAGAAGGTCGCGATGCTCGTCGGGCAGGGGGCCCTGGGCGCCACCGACGAGATCCTCGAGGTGGCCGAGCTCCTGGGTGCCGGCGTGGCCAAGGCGCTGCTCGGCAAGGCTGCCGTTCCCGACGACCTCCCCTTCGTAACGGGATCGATCGGCCTGCTGGGCACGCGCCCGAGCTCGGACCTGATGGCCGGCTGCGACACCCTGCTGATGGTCGGCTCGAGCTTCCCCTACTCCGAGTTCCTGCCCGAGGAGGGCCAGGCCCGCGGCGTGCAGGTCGACATCGATGCGCGCATGATCGGGATCCGGTATCCGATGGAGGAGAACCTCGTCGGTGACAGCGCCGCGACGCTGCGTGCCCTGATCCCGCTGCTGGAGCGCAAGGCCGATCGCTCGTGGCGCGAGGAGATCGAGGACGGCGTCGCGAGCTGGTGGAAGGTGCTCGAGGCAAGGGCGATGAACGACGCCGAGCCGCTGAACCCGCAGCGTGTCTTCTGGGAGCTCTCCTCCCGGCTGCCCGACAACTGCATCCTCAGCGCGGACTCGGGCTCGGCAGCCAACTGGTTCGCCCGCGACCTGAAGCTCCGCCGGGGCATGATGGCCTCGCTCTCGGGCACGCTGGCGACGATGGGACCGGGGGTGCCCTACGCGATCGCCGCGAAGTTCACCCACCCCGACCGCGTCGCCATCGCGCTCGTCGGCGACGGGGCGATGCAGATGAACGGCATCAACGAGCTGATCACGATCGCCGAGTACTGGCAGCGCTGGAGCGACCCCCGTCTCATCGTGATGGTGCTCAACAACCGCGACCTCAACCAGGTGACGTGGGAGCAGCGGGCCATGGAGGGCGACCCGAAGTTCCTCGCCGCCCAGAGCGTGCCGGACTTCCCCTACGCGCGCTACGCGGAGCTCGTGGGACTCAAGGGCATCCGGGTCGACTCACCGGACGATGTGGGCGCCGCGTGGGACGAGGCCCTGGCCGCCGACCGCCCGGTGGTCCTGGAGGCCTTCACCGACCCCGAGGTGCCGCCGCTGCCCCCGCACATCTCGCTCGAGCAGGCCCGGGCCTTCAGCTCCGCGCTGCTGAAGGGCGACCCGGGGGCCCGCGGGATCATCCGCCAGACCCTGCGCGACAAGCTCGAAGAGTTCGTGCCCGGACGGTGAAGGTCCAGCGCCTCGACGTGGCCGCCTACGTGGTGCCCACGGACCGCCCGGAGGCCGACGGCACGCTGGAGTGGGACTCCACCACGATCGTCGTCGTCGAGGTCACCTCCGGAGGGTGTACCGGCACCGGCTACACCTACGCCCACGTTGCCGCCGCCCGCCTCGTCGACTCGACGCTCCGCGACGTCGTGGTGGGCATGGATGCCATGGCCGTGCCCGCGGCGTGGCAGGCGATGATCAGGGCGATACGCAACCTCGGCCGCCCGGGGATCTGCTCAGCCGCCATCGCCGCGGTCGACATCGCGCTGTGGGACCTGAAGGCCCGGCTGCTCGACCTGCCCCTCGCCACCCTGCTCGGCCCGGTCCGCGACGACGTCGCGGTCTACGGAAGCGGCGGCTTCACCTCCTACGGCGTCGACGAGCTCCAGGAGCAGCTCGCGGGGTGGGTGCAATGCGGCGTCGCCCGCGTGAAGATGAAGGTGGGCGCCTGCCCCGCGGAGGATCCGGCGCGGGTGCGGGCGGCCCGCGAGGCGATCGGCGCGGACGCCGAGCTGATGGTCGACGCCAACGGGGCCTACACCCGGACGCAGGCACTCGCGCTGGCGCAGACCTTCGCAACCGAGAGCGGCGTCACCTGGTTCGAGGAGCCGGTGTCCTCCGACGACCTCGAGGGGCTACGCGAGTTGCGCGAGCGCGGCCCCGCCGGGATGGAGATCGCCGCCGGGGAGTACGGGTATGACCTCCCGTACTTCCACCGCATGCTCGAGGCGAGCGCCGTGGACGTGCTCCAGGCCGACGTGACGCGGTGCGCCGGGATCACCGAGCTGCTTCGCGTGAGCGCCCTGTGCCAGGCGCGGTCGCTCCCGCTCTCGACGCACACGGCCCCCGCCGTGCACGTCCACGCGGGCGTCGCCCTGGCGCCCGTCGTCCACCTCGAGTACTTCCACGACCACGTGCGCCTCGAGCGCATGCTCCTCGACGGGGCGCCGGAACCGGACAGGGGCCGCCTGCGCCCCGACCTGTCCAGGCCGGGGCTGGGGCTCGAGCTGCGGCGAGCCGATGCGGAGCGCTATGCGGCGTGAAGCCCGGCGATCCCGGCGGGCCCGTGCGTTGCGGACGCGCGCGCTGCGCAATCTCCGCAAGGGCCGCCTGCAGCGCACGCTGTCGGCGGCCACCGCAGCGAGCGCTCTACCCCTCGGGGCAGAGATCTATTTCGAGCACTACCGGGGCTCCTTCGGCGACAAGTGGATGTGGACGCCGATCGCGCTGACCCCGCCGCTCGTCGCGGCCGGGGTGGCCGGGGTGATCTCCAGTCGCGCCGCGAGCACGGCGCTGCCGGTCGTCTCGGCCCTCTTCGCCCTGGACGGCGCGATCGGCGTGATCACCCACGTCCGCGGCGTGGCGCGCAAGCCCGGCGGCTTCCGCGAGCCGATCTACAACATCGTGATGGGCCCGCCGATCCTGGCCCCGGGCTCGCTCGTGATGGTGGGCGGCATGGGCCTGCTCGCCGCGGCGCTGCCGCGTGAGCGCTGATGGCCGAGCCCGGCCCGCCGAGCGGGCTGCCCCGCCAGCGCCGCGGGGTGGCGCCTCAGGGGCGCGGACGCTACCCCGACCACGACGTGCTGGCCCAGGTCGATCACTGGGACGAGGCCACACGCCGCGTCGTCCTGGCGCGGCTGGATCCCCCCGGAGCCCTGCGGGTCTTCGACGCGGACGAGGCCGCGACGCTCGGGGCCTTCTGCGACACGGTCCTGGCGCAGGGCTCCGATCCGCGCGTACCCGTCCTCGCGATGATCGACGAGAAGCTGCACGCGGGTCGCCTCGAGGGCTACCGCTACGCCGACATGCCGGATGACGCCGAGGCGTGGAAGCTCGTGGGCCGCGGCCTCGACCAAGCGGCGGCCCTCGAGCACGGATCGTGCTCGTTCGCCGCCGCTGCCCACGACGTGCGCCGGGCCATCTGCGCGTCCTTCAGCGCCGGGGAGCTCCGCGGCGGCATCTGGGACGAGTTGCCCGCCGGCCACGCATGGAAGGTCGTGATGCGCGACGTCGTGGCCGCCTTCTACTCCCACCCGTGGGCCTGGAACGAGATCGGCTTCGGCGGCCCCGCCTATCCCCGTGGCCACGCCCGCATGGGCATCGGCCTGCGTGACGCCTGGGAGGGCGAGGAGGACTTCTCGGTGGACCCCGCGCGCGATGTGCCGGAGCGGGGCCTGGAGTGAAGCGCGCCAGGCTCGCGTTCAAGGGGTCGGTGGGCCCTCGGGACAACGACTCCCGCAACCTCCTGCACCGTCACCGACGGGGGATCCCGGGGCGCGCCACCATGGCGAGCCACCGCGACGCGGACGCGGTCGATCTCGTGATCGTCGGCTGCGGCGCGGGCGGCGCGACGCTCGCGCAGCGCCTCGCGCGCCACGGCTGGCGCATCGTCGTGCTCGAGGCGGGGCCGTTCTGGGACCCGGATCGCGACTGGGTCTCCGACGAGGCCGGTTCGCACGGGCTCTTCTGGACGCAGAACCGCATCGTCGGCGGTGAGGACCCGGTTGAGATGGGCAAGAACAACTCGGGGCGCGGGGTGGGCGGATCGATGGTCCACTACGCGGGCTACGCCCCGCGCTTCCATCCCTCGGACTTCGAGACCCTGACCCGGGACGGCGTCGGTACCGACTGGCCGATCTCCTACGTGGAGCTCAAGCCCCACTACGAGCAGGTCGAGCGCGAGCTCCCGGTCGCCGGGCAGTTCTGGCCGTGGGGAGATCCTCACGGCTACCCGCACGCGCCGCACCCGATCAGCGGTGGTGCCGAGCGCGCCTGGGCGGGCGCGCGGGAAGCCGGCGTGGAGATGCGGGTGGGTCCGGTGGCCATCACCAACGGCTCGTTCGGCGACCGGCCGCACTGCATCTACCGGGGGTTCTGCCTACAGGGCTGCAAGGTGGGCGCCAAGGCCAGCCCGCTCGTGACCCACGTGCCCGACGCGCTGGCCCACGGCGTCGAGATCAGGGCCGACGCCATGGCGACGCGGGTGGAGATCGACGCCGCGGGGCGGTGCACGGGCGTGAGCTACGTGCGCGATGGCGTCGAGCGCTTCCAGCGTGCGGACGCGGTCGCCGTGGCCGGGTACTCGATCGAGTCGCCCCGCCTGCTGCTGAACTCCCACAGCCCCCGGTTCCCCAACGGGCTCGGCAACGGCGCCGACCAGGTGGGCCGCTACCTCATGGTCCAGGGCGCACCGCAGGTGGCGGGGCGCTTCCCGGAGACGCTGCGGATGTACAAGGGGCCCCCGCCCGAGGTGTCCTCGGAGCAGTTCTACGAAACCGACGAGGCGCGCGGCTTCTCCCGTGGCTTCTCCATCCAGACGGTGGGCCCGCTCCCCATCGGGTGGGCCGAGCACGTGGTGGCCGACGGCCACTGGGGGCAGGCCCTGCGCGAGTACATGCGCGACTACAACCACTGGTCGACGCTTGGCGTCCTGGCCGAGCTGCTGCCCTGCCCGGACAACCGGGTGATCCTCGCCGACGAGCGCGACGAGCTCGGCCTGCCGATCGCGCGCATCGACTACACGCAGTGCGAGAACGACCGCCGCAACATCGCCTGGGCCAAGCGCAAGCTCGAGGAGATCTGGGAGGCAGCGGGCGCGCAGGAGCTGCTCAGCATCGACCGCTACGCGCACCTCGTGGGAGGCTGCCGGATGGGCGGCTCACCCGAGTCCAGCGTGGTGGATCGCGACCACCGGGTCTGGGACGTGCCCAACCTGTTCGTCGCCGACGGCAGCACGATGCCGACCCAGGGCAGCGCGAACCCGGCGCTGACCATCATGGCGTTGGCCTCCCGGCTGGCCGAGCGCCTGGCACACAAGCGCGTGGCGGCGTGAGGTCGAGCTAGCGGACAGGTCCACTAGGAGGCCAGGACCATCGGCACCTCGGGACCGTGGTTCGCGGCCACGCCGTCGGGTTCGAGGCGCTCGGTGAGGCCGGTCAGGATCTCCGCCATGGCTTCGATGGAGGACGAGCCGCCGCCCTCGGCTCGCACCGCCGTCTGGACGCACCTCACCGGTGCGTCGGCCAGCGGTCGTGCGACAAGGCCCCCGCGCAGCCAGCCGAGCGAGAGCCGGGGCATCATGGTCACGCCGGAGCCAATGGCCACCAGCGCCTGCAGGGCTTCGAAGCCCGTGCCCTGACACGATCCGTCGAAGGTCGGGCGGACGCCGGCCTCGGCGCAGATCCTGCGCAGGGCCGGCTCCCAGGGGGCGGAGACGAGGATCCGCTCCCCAGCCAGTTGCTCGAGGGTCACCGCCGCCTGCCCGGCAAGGGGGTGCTCCGCGGCGACCACCAGCAGGTAGGGGTCGTCGAACAGCGTGACGGCCTCCAGCTGCGGCTCCCGGCACGTGGCGACCCCGCGGTAGTCGCGGTTGACCGGCCAGCCGTCGATCTCGAAGATCACCGCGAGGTCGAGCTGGTTCTCGCTCAGCATCGCGACGGTCTCGTAGGGCTCCCCGTCGCTGAAGCTGACGCCGGCCGCCGGATAGCGCTCGCGGAAGATGCGGTAGGCCTGCGCCGCGAACGCCCCCGTGGCGCTCGAGAAGGAGCCGAAGCGCAGCCGCTGCTCACCCAGGCTGCCCATGGCCACCAGCTCCGCCTCGGCCGCGGCCAGGCGCGCCGTGACCGCCTCGGCGTGGCGCCGCAGCGCCTGCCCGGCCTCGGTCAGCGTCACCCCCCGGGGGCCGCGCGAGAACAGGGTCACCCCGGATGCTCGTTCCAGCGCGCGCATCTGCTGAGACACCGCGGAGGGGGTGAAGGACATGGACTCGGCCGCCGCGGCGAAGCTGCCGGTCCGCGCGACCTCGAGCAACATCTCCAGGCGGCGGACATCAAGGATCTGCGTGCTCATCACGGCCGCGACTATATCTGCGGCCAAGGTCCCAAAACGGCATGGCCCGCCGCTTTGTAGCGCAGCTAACGACGACACAAGCAATCACCTCGTGCCGTCGACGGCGCAGTGGGGAAGATGATTCCATGAGACGTGAAGCCGCGTGGGCCACGCTCCGCCAACGGGTGCTCTTCGATCAGCTCGCCCTCTTGATCCTGATAGCCGTCGGCGTCGTCGCGATCGCGACCGGCGTGGCGACCGGACCGAAGATGGCGGTCCCCGTGGCCGGTGCGGGCGTCGGAGCGATCGTCGTGGGGCGGATCGGCGTGCGCGAGCGTCGTCGACTCGGGTACCTTGGCCGCCAGCTCGCGTGGACCGCCGGGGCGGCCGTCTGGATCGGGCTCCTGACGACCTGGGCTCTGATCGCCCTGCGGGCCCACGGGAACGCCGACGCGCTGGTCGTCGCCGCTCTGCTCACCGCGGTGGCGCTGGGAGTGGTCTACGGCACCTACGTCGTCGGCAACGCCGTCGCAGATGACCTCGAGGCGGTCCGCCGGGGGCTGCTCGCGGTAGGAGACGGGGACCGCACCGTTCGCCTGGACGACACGGGTGCCGACGAGGCCGCGAGGCTGGCCGCAGCGGGCAACCGGATGATCGAGCAGATGGTGTCCCGCGAAGCGGAGCGCGACGAAGCGCAGGCCACGCGCGAGTCATTCGTACGGGCGATGGTCGACCAGATGCGCACCCGGGAGGCCGAACGCGACACCGCGGAGGCGCTGCGTCGGCAGCTCGTGGTCGCGGCGTCCCACGACGTCCGCACGCCGCTGACCTCACTCACGCTGCTGGCGACGGCCGTGCGCGACGAGATGGTCGCCGGCGACGAGCTCGCCGGGCACGCCGAGCAGATGCTGCGCCAGCTCGGGCTCATCACCCGCCTGACCGAGCAGGTCTTCGAGCTCACGCGACTCGAGGCGGGCGACGTCCATTGGACGCTGGTCAGGACCCAGGTCGCCGACCTCATCCGCGAAGCGGCGGAGCACCTGCGGCCCGACGCCCTCGTTCGCGACGTCCACCTCGAGATCGAGGTCGCCAACGGGGTGCCTCCGGCGCCCGTCGCGCCGGAGCGCGTCCTGCGGGTGATCGTGAACCTGGTCCAGAACGCGCTCGAGCACACCCCGCCCGGCGGGCGCGTGTCCGTGCGGGTGCGCGGCGAGCCGGCGCTCGTGGTGGTCGAGGTCTCCGACACCGGCAGCGGCATCGCGCCCGAGGATCGCGAGCGGGTCTTCGAGCCGTTCTTCCACGGCGGCAGCAGGGACGGCGCGCGCAGCTCCGGCCTCGGGTTGGCCATCTCGAGCGCCATCGTCCAGGCCCACGGGGGCCAGATCGCACTCGTCGAGACGCAGGAGGGAACCTGCGTGCGGTTCACCCTCCCCACGGCCGTCGTCGAGTGAGCGGCCAAGAGGCTGTTTCACGGAACGGCGGTGGTTCGGAGGGGGCCGGATCGTCGCGAGGCGGTCGCCTCCAACCGGCGACTCGGTGAAACAGCCTCTACTGCGGAGCCGCGGTCGGCAGGCTGAAGCGCACGCGGGCGCCGCGCGTCGCCGGCTCGATCCAGATGCGCCCGGCGTGGGCTTCGACGATGCCTCGCGCGATCGCCAGCCCGAGGCCGCTGCTGCCGTGCTCGCCGCGCGACTCGCGGCCGGCACCGCGGGCGAACGGCTCGAACAGCCGATCGCCCTCGCCGGGGGCAATGCCTTCGCCCGTGTCCCGCACCTCGACCTCGAGGGCGCCTTCGGCGCGGACGGCGCACACGCAGACGCTGCCGTCGGCGGGGGTGTGGCGGATCGCGTTCTGGATGAGGTTGAACAGGACCCGCTGGAGCTTCTCCGGGTTGGCGCGCGCCGCGGGCAGATCCCCGGGCACCTCGCATCGCAGCACGACGCCCTTCGCGTCGGCCTGCTCCCGCATCGCGTCGACCGTGTCGCCCACGAGCATGCGCAGGTGGACCTGGTGCATCGACCAGGCGATGTCCCCCGCCTCCAGTCGCGAGAGCTCGAACAGGTCGTCGATCAGGGCGCTCAGCGCGCTGACGTGGAGCTGCATGCGCTCGAGGAACGCCACGCGCTCCTCCGGCACCACGAGGTCATCCCCGAGCGCCGCGACGAGCAGGCGCAGCGAGGTGATGGGCGTGCGCAGATCGTGGGAGACGGCGGCCAGGAGGTTGCGGCGCGCGTGCGCCTCCGACTGCAGGCGGCCGGCCGTCCGGTTGGTCTGCTGCGCCAGCACCGCGAGCTCGTCGGCGCCGGTCGTGCGAACGTCGCCGGTGCGCGTGCCGGCACCGATCGCGGCCATGCCGTCGGCAACGGCCTGCACGTCGGCGAGCATCGGACGGGTGGCGATCTGCACGGCGAAGAGCCCGCTGAGTCCGGCGAACGCGCTGACCAGGCAGATGAGCACGGCGTCGTGGGTGCTGACGAACATGACCAACGCGAGCAGAGCCGAGGCGAAGACCGTCTGTCCCACCGCGATGGCCGCCACTGCGCTCACCTGGCGGTGCAGGGACCCGAGCTGGGTGCGGCGGCGGACCAGCAGCGTCGCCGCACCGAGGCCGACGCCCCCGATGACGACCAGCAGCACGCCGACGAGGGCACCCTCGCCGGTGCCGTCGGCGGACCACACGAAGCCGACCACCGCAGCGAAGCCGGCCGCGAGCGTGAGCAGCGCCCTGGTCAAGGTGAGAAGCGGTACCCGACGCCCCACACCGTCTCGAGCCATCGCGGCGCGGACGGCTCGCGCTCGAGCTTGGCCCGCAGCCGGCGGACGTGGACCGTGACCGTTGCGGTGTCGGTATAGAAGGCGTACTGCCACACGGCTTCCATCAGCTGCTCGCGCGAGAACACCTGGCCGGCGTGCTGCGCGAGGTACGCGAGCAGGTCGAACTCGCGCTGGGTCAGCGCCAGCTCCGTGCCGTCGCGCACCACCCGGCGGCCGGCGAGGTCGATCTGCAGCCCGTCGAAGTCCAGCGCGCCCGCCGCGTCGGACGCGGTGTCGACGCGACGCAGCACGGCGTCGACCCGCGCCACCAGTTCCGCGGGGAAGAACGGCTTGACGAGGTAGTCGTCGGCTCCGAGCCGCAGCCCGACGATGCGATCGGACTCGTCACCCTTGGCCGTGAGCAGGATGATCCCGACGCGCCGGTGTTGTGTCTCGCGAACGCGCCGCATGACCTCAAGGCCGTCGACCCGCGGCAGCATCAGGTCGAGGACCATCAGGTCCGGCGGATCGGCGGCGACCTCCGCGAGGGCGTCCCGCCCGTCAGCTGCGAGGCGGGTCCGGTAGCCGGCCCGATCCAGGTACCGCACGACCATCTCGCCGATGGTCGGCTCGTCGTCGACCACCAGCACATCGCCTCGGTTGGTGCCGGCGGCGTGCATGCGCGTCAGTCTGACGCCCCCGTCTTACGAATGCGAAAACGCTGGCGTCGCGGCCCCGTGCCGGCGAACGTTCGTGTTCCGTAAGTCTTCCGTCACCGGGACGTAAGCAATCGACCCTAGCTTGCTGGCCAGTGTCCGGAGCCCTCCGGCCGCCGCGAAGACGGGCCCGGTCCAAGGTCCGCCGCGCGCTCAGCTTCGAACACAACGACTCAGGGAGAGAGAACCATGCGCAAGACACGAGGTTGGCAGACGGCGGTAGGGGCAGCGACGGCGGCGGTGCTCGCTGTCTCGGTGAGCGCCTGCGGGGGCAGCGACGAGCCGTCGACGGCGAGTGCCTCGGGCGCGCAGGAGCAGGGCGGGCCGAGCGAGCAGCTGCTGCGCGAGCGCACGGCACCGCCGGTCGGCAAGTTCGCCCCCGAGGGCGACAAGCTCCTCCCGAAGGAGAAGGTGGTCGTTGAGAGCGCGCTCGGTGTCGACCTCACGCACCAGTCCGTCACGCTCCCAATCCACAAGGGTGAGTTCAACGGCAAGACCGCGTGGTACGTGATCACCGAGGCCTCCGACGCGGGGCTGGCCAATGACCTCGACGTCAACTTCTCGTCCAAGCTCGCCAACATGGGCATCGGCTGCCCGCGTTGCGTGCAGGACGTGACGCTGACCGGTTCGCCGAAGGCGACCTTCGGCGAGGGCACCGTGCACTTCGAGGGCGTGCCGAACTTCGCCCCGAAGCGCAAGCTCGAGCCCGGCCCCGCGGCCGACCCGAAGAACGCGTTCCCGCCCGCCCTGGCGCAGCCCGGCTCGGTCGCCGACAAGCGCTACAGCCCGTTCATCAAGTTCAAGGGCTCGAGCGTCGTCTACAACGCTCCGATCATCGCCGTCGGCGACGGTCCCTTCGACGTCACCAAGCACACCAACACGGCTGATCGCGTGCTCAAGATCGACGAGCCGGCCAAGCCGTCCGACGTCCCGTCGGGGCAGTTCAAGCCGGGCTCGGTTGAGATGTTGCTGGTGCACGGCCTCGAGGCCGGCCAGGACATCTTCTACCTGAGCACGGAGGCGTCCGATCCGGTCGCCGCCACGCTCGAGCGGGCGACGTTCGTGCCGGCGCTGCAGAAGGCGCCCGTGCTCGGGGCCGACGACTTCCTGGGCTCCGCCCGGGAGCGAATCTTCCTGTTCACCAACGGGCAGTCCGGGCGCGACAACCCCGAATCACAGGGCCTGAGCCACCTCGCGGTCGATGGCATGTCCTCGGAGGACGCCAGCCTGGAGAACACGAAGTTGCTCGAAGCGTTGGCCACCAAGGACGGGGACGCGCTGAACGTGCTCGGCGACTTCCCGTCGCTGGCCGATCCGCGACACGCCAACGCCTACAGCCCGCTGTGGGACGCCCAGGTGGGCACGTGGACCGACAAGGCGGTCAAGGAGAAGCTCAACAAGCGCATGACCGACGAGAACGAGATCCTCAACCTCGCCGCCAAGCGCCCGGACCTGTTGACCGGACCGCTCGGAGCGCCCTACGGCTCCGGCGGCTTCGTCATCAACTGCCCGACGATCGCCTTCTCCGACAAGGCGCCGGTCATCGCCAAGGTCAACCCCGAGGCCGGCGGGCAGTTCTAGAGGACGGATCATCCCGGGCCCCTGCCGGGTGGGCAGGGGCCCGGGAACCGTCGTCAGACTCAACGCACCCGCAGGCGCGTCAGCGCACCCGTAGGCGCGCGACCCCGCCGCGCAGACCCGCGGCTCGAACGGCGACGCGGCGCAACCCGGGGCGGCCAACGAAGCGCAAACGCACGACCGCGCCGCCACGGGCATCGGTGCGCCTCCGTGCCGCGCCCAGCAGCACTCGCGCTCCCGCCAGCGGCGTGCGGGTCCCGTCGTCGCGCACGGCAACGGCGCTCACCCGGACGCGCGTCAACCGCCCGCGGCGCACGTGACGAGGAAGCACCCGGACCTCGATGCTGCCGCACGGCGCGCCCGGCAGCGCCCGTGCGGCGAAGGGCAGCGTGGCGGTGAACGTGCAACCGGTGGCGATGTCCTTCACGGTGACCGAGCCGGACCCGGAGCCGCGCAGCGTCGCGCCCTCCCGCACGAAGCGGACGACCTCCGTCGGCGGCGCCGCGAACGCGTAGCCCAGGCTCCACATCCGCCCCGTTGTGGCCGTCGTCTCGTAGCTCCACCGGTCGGGATCCTCCGGCACCGGGGCGAAGAGGTCGTGGGCGATCGCCGCCCTGAGGTGGCCGCGCCAATAGGGCCAGTCGTGGACGCCCTGGCCCGGGCGATAGTCGGTCTCGACGCCGGCGGTCCGCGCCGCGGCGACGAACTCCTCGGTCTGCTGGCGCAGCCCCGCCTCGACCGCCCCGCCGCCGACGATCGCGGTTGGCGAGCTCTGGACCCCGGGCACCGGCGTCCCGTCCCCGACGGCGACGAAGAGGCGCGTGTGGCGCAGGTTGGCCGGGATCCGCGTCGGGTTGTGGCCCGTGGCGTAGGCACCGTCCATCGGCCCGAAGATGTCCTGGTACTCGACGCCCCCGACCGCTCGCAGCCCCGCCTCGACCTCGGGCCGCTGGTGCTGCACGAAGCCAGAGAACACCGACGAGGAGCCGAAGTAGTCGGGGCGCTGGGTCGCGAGGTAGGCCGCACCGAACCCGCCCATCGAGAGGCCGGCGATCGCGTGGTTGCGCCGCCCGGGCGCCACGCGGTAGCGCGCCTCGATCTGCGGGATCAGCTCGTCGAGGAAGTAGCGCTCCCACCCGGGGGCGCCGCGCCGGCCGCCGTTGAACCAGTTGGTGTAGAAGCCCTTGCCGGCCTCGGGCATGACGACGATCGCCCCGAGGCCCTTGGCGGTCTCCTGGATGTCGCCCTTGTCCTTGATCCGCCAGCTGTCGTACGTGTCGCCCACCCCGTGCAGGAGGAACACGACCGGGAACGCGCGGGCGTCGTCGTAGCCGTCGGGCAGCAGGACGTTGGCCTTGAGGATCTCCGGCGGCGTGCCGTTGAACACCGTCGTGCGCGGGTCGACGTTCACGCTCGGCGTGGTGATGGTCTCCAGGCGCTGGGCCGCGCCGGCCGGCGCCGCCGTGGTGGCGACGACCGCCGCGACGAGGGCTGGGACAAGCGAACGGTGGCGCATCGGGCCAGCGTACGGCCCGCGCGAGCCTGACGAGCCGCCACCCGCCACCAGTGCGCGCAGCCGCACTAGCCTGGTCCGGCCGCATGGAGCCCGTCCCCGCCCGCCCGAACGTCGAGATGCGCAATGGGCCGGAGGGAGGGTCGATCGTGGTCCTGTCCTTCCCGTATGACCCGAACATCGTCGCGGTCGTGCGGCGCATCCCGGGGCGGCGCTTCGACTGGGACAAGCGCGAGTGGTGGGCCCCGGTCGACGACTGGGTCGGCGCGCACATCGCCGACGTCCTGGAGCGCTTTCCCGACCTCGAACCCGACACCCAGGTATCCCTCTGGCTGTCCGGGATCCAACGCCGGTGGATCGGCCGGGTCACGACGACGCGCCACGACGGCAAGGGCTGGTGGGTGCTCAAGACGCGCGCGGGAACCGTCCCGGAGGAGCTGCTGAAGGGGTCTGTCCAGCGCGACAACGACATCCTCACGCCGCTCACCGCGGAGGGGGCCGAGGCGCTGCGCGAGCAGCGCAGCGCCCGGCTCGACGCCGCTGCCCAGCGCTGCCAGACGCTCGTCGAACGCGGCGTCGACCCGCCGCCGGCGACGCTGATCGTCACCCACGGGGTCGACGGCGAGCGCATCCGCCTCGACGTCCTCTGGGATCGGGAGTCCGGCGCCGCCTTCGAGAAGCTGCCGGGGGCAGAGGATCACGGCGGCGCCCTACCCGTCGACCCCTGGATCGTCGGGATGCTCGACGAGTTCCTGGCCAAGCACGACGTCGCCGTCGACCCCGACGCCGAGCACACGCTCGAGGACCTGCGCGAGGAGCACGCCGAGGCGCTGGTTGCCATCAAGCGCTCCCGCGCGAAGGAGGCCGATCCGCTGACGGAGATCGAGGGCGTCCTGGGCGGTGAGCTGCAGCCGTTCCAGTGGGCCGGCGTGCGCTACGCGCTGGACGCGCGCCGCGTCTTCATCGCCGACGAGCAGGGCCTCGGCAAGACCGTGCAGGCGCTCGCGGCGCTCGAGGCCGACGACGCCTACCCGGCGATCGTCGTCTGCCCCGCGTCGCTGAAGCTCAACTGGCAGCGCGAGACCGCGCACTGGCTCCCCCACCGCACCGTTGCGTTGGTGGAGGGCCGCATGGCCGTGCCGCCGGGGGGCGACATCACGATCCTCAACTACGAGATCGTCGCCGCCCACCGCGAGGCTCTGGGGCGTCGCCACCCGCGCGCACTGGTCGTCGACGAATCGCACTACTGCAAGAACCCGCAGGCCAAGCGCACGCACGCGGTACGCCGGCTCGCAGCCAGCGTGCACAAGGACGGGTTGAAGCTCGCGCTCACCGGCACCCCCGTGCTCAACCACGCCGAGGAGCTCATCAGCCAGCTGCGCGTCATCGGTCGCCTCGAGGACTTCGGCTCGGGCGCGTCGTTCAGCCGCGAGTTCCGCGGGGATCGCACCGAGGAGCGCCTGCACTGGCACCTGCGCCGGCGCTGCTTCGTGCGGCGCCTGAAGTCCGAGGTCCTGCCCCAGCTGCCCGCCAAGCGGCAGGTCGTCATCCCCGTGCGCCTCGACAACGAGAAGGAGTACCGGGTCGCCGAGCGCGACGTGATCGAGTGGCTCAAGCAGCAGCCGCTCGACCTGTCGGAGCTCAACGCGAAGATCGCCGCGACGCTGCGCGCCGAGCGCCTCGCTCAGCTCGGGACCCTGCAGCGGCTGGCGGCCCGGGGAAAGCTCGCGGCGGCGATGGCGTGGATCGAGGACTTCCTGCAGTCGGGCGAGCCGCTCGTCGTCTTCTGCCGCCACATCGAGGTGCAGGAACGCGTGCTCGAGCGCTTCCCCGACGCGCTGCACCTCCTCGGCCGCGACAAGCTCGCCGACCGCGAGGCCGCCGTGCGCGCCTTCCAGGAGCCGGACGGCCCGCAGCTCATCCTCGGCGCCACCCGCGTCGCCGCGCAGGGGATCACGCTGACGCGCGCGTCGAACGTCGCCTTCCTCGAGCTCGAGTGGACTCCGGCGATGCACGACCAGGCCGAGGACCGCTGCCACCGCATCGGCCAGCACGACGCGGTCACCGCGTGGTACCTCCTGGCCGCCGGCACGATCGACGAGACGATGGCCGACCTCATCGCCGCCAAGCGCGGGATCATCGATGCCGTGACCGACGGCCGCGTCGCCGAGGAGGACACCGGCATGGTGGCCGGCGTGGTGCGCGAACTGCGCGAGGGCAAGCCGCTGCGGCACCTGCGCCCGGTGGCGTGAGGGCCTGAAGCCCACCCATACAGATTCCCAGAATCACTCTGACGCCCCGCTCGTCCAGGACGACTCGCGCTGACCCCGCGCTGGCCTCAGCGCGAAGGCGGGCCCGGCATCGGCGTGAAGGGCGGGTCGCCGCGCTTGCGCATCTGCACCGGTCCGCCGCAGTCCCCCGCCTGGATGAACGCCGGCTGCTCGGCGTCGTCGGCCGGCGGTAGGCCGCCGAGGTCGAGGGTGACCTTGTCCGCGGTCCACGTGTCGCTGGCGCCGCGGAAGTTGCCGATGAGCTGGCCGCCGTCGAAGTCGTCGTCGTTGTTCGGGTTGCGCTTGGCCTCAGGGAGAGGGTCGGTCTCGCCCTGCAGCAGCCCTTCGAACTGCAGGACGCCCGCCGAGCCGGCGGACGCGCTGCGCCCCACCGTGGAGAAGAACGTGCCCCGAGTCTTGCGGCCGTCGGCGGCGGCCGTGATGGTGAAGGTTCCCTGCACGAGGCCGGCCTGGCCCGTGTCGGCCAGGAACGGCCCGTCGTCGGGCTCGGCCCGCGCGAGCCCGTGACCGAGCGCTTCGATCGTGCCCGCCAGGCGCGGGTCCTGGGAGGTCACGGTGCCGCCGTAGACGGTCTCGAGCTCGGCGTAGATGCCCGTCGGCGGGTTGCCGGGGCGCCCGTCGTTGCCCGACTGGCACTGCTGGATCTTCATGGTCCGGAAGTCGAGGTTGATCGTCGCCTGGACCCGGTCGGTGAAGGGTGTGGAGGGAGGGGTACCCGCGGGCCCGTCGTCGTCGACCACGGTCGCCGTGGCGGTCCGTCGCGCGAGCGCGACCCGTGCTCCACGCGCGCGTGAGAGACGGACCGTGAAGGTCTCGTCGCTCTCGCGGGTCGTGTCACGGTGCACCACGACGTGGATCGCCTGGCGGCGCTGGCCACGGCGGAACGTGAACCGCCCGGTCCGCGCGGCGAAGTCCTCCCCTGCGGTTGCCGTCGCGGCGACCGTGGTGTAGCGCAGCACCACCGCACGGCGGGCCGGCCGGTCGAGGCTGACCGTGAACACGGCCTCCGACGCCGGGGCGTCCTCGGCCACGCGCACGTCCGCGATCGACACCCTCGGTGCTCGGGTCGCCGCGGGCGCGCGGACGGAGATCAGCGCGGCCAGCGCGAACGCCGCCAGCGCGCTGGCAACCACGATCAACAAGGGACGCCGGAGGGTCGAGAGGCTCATGTGCCGATCCTCACGCAGGCCCCAACCGGTGTCAACCACCTACGGCCAGATGAGTTGTTCCACGACGACGTGCGTGTGGGCGCGGGGTTGTGTGGATGGCGGGCGACGCACGAACGACTCATCTAGCGTGACGAAGCCGTGCGCACGCTGATCGTCTCCGACCTGCACCTCGGGTCGATCCTCGGGCGCGACGTCCTGCGCCGTCCGGCCGCGCTCGAGGCTCTGCTGGCGCAGGTGGAGCAGGCCGACCGCCTGGTCCTGCTCGGCGACGTCGTCGAGCTGCTCGAGGGCCGGCCGCGCCGCGCGCTGGCTGCCGCGCGGCGCCCGCTGCGGGCGATCGCCCAGGCTCTTGGCGCCGACGCGGAGGTCGTGTACGTCGCCGGCAATCATGACCACGCGTTCGTGCGCCCGTTCATCCGCGCCCGGCGTGCCGAGGAGCGAGCCCTGGGGCTCGCGACACGGGTGCCCGTCCGCACCTCACCCGGCCTTCAGGCGCTGGCCGAGACGCTGCGGCCCGCGCGGTTTCGCGCCTCCTACCCGGGGGCGTGGCTGGCGCCCGGCGTGTACGCCACCCACGGCCACTACGTCGACCGCCACCTGCTGCCACGCAACACGGGGATCCTCGCCCGCGGCCCGCTGACGCCGGTTCCCGAGCGTGGTGCCCGGGCGGAGGACTACGAGCGTTCCGGGGGGCCGTCGCTCGACAGCCTGGGGTCGGCGCTGGCCGCCGAGCTCCCGGACGCCGTCGCCGGCGGGCTCGACCTCGCCCTCGGCGCGCTGCGCCGAGGCACCCTTGCCGCTTCCCCGGCCGTCGGCGCGGTGCTGCGCACCGAGGCGCTAGCCCCCTTCACCGCCGGGGTCCTCGGCGTGCAGTTCCGCCGCGCGGGGCTGCCCGCGATGGCGATGGCGGCCCAAGGCCTGGGCATCCGGGCCAAGCACCTGATCTTCGGGCACCTGCACCGGACAGGCCCGCTCGCCCGGGACGACCTGTCGGAGTGGCGGCCCCTGGGGCGCGGCCCGCACCTGCACAACACGGGGTCGTGGGTCTTCGAGCCGCTGCTGCTCGCACGGTCGCGGCCACCGCACCCCTACTGGCCAGGCGGCGCCGTGGTCGTGCAGGACGACGCCCCGCCGCGAGTGCTGACGCTCCTGGACGACATCCCCGCCGGACGGCTGTAGGCGGTATACCCGCCGCATGCCCGCCTTCGTCATCGCCGACATCGACGTCCATGACCCCGACCGCTACGCGGACTACAAGGTGGGGTCCCCCGGTTCGATCGCCGAGTTCGGCGGTCGCTTCGTCGCCCGCGGCGGCGCCGTCGAGGCCCTCGAGGGAGACTGGGCGCCGGCCCGGCTGGTCGTCATCGAGTTCCCGGACTCAGACAGCGCGCGCACCGCTGGTACGCATCCGACGGCTACCAGGCGCTCAAGGCGATCCGTGACGAGGCCGCGACAGGGACGTTTCGTCCTGGTCGACGGCGTGAAGGACTAGGCGCCATGGAGATCCCCAAGGACATGATCCTCAAGCTGCTGCGCGAGCGCGGGCAGGGCGACAAGGCCGAGGAGGCCGACAAGGAGCTGCCTGACCAGGTCGACACGGAGCAGCACAAGGGCCTGCTCGACAAGTTCGGGCTGGACGTGGGCGACCTGATGAAGCTCGTCGGCGGCGGGGGCGGCGGCCTCGGTGGTCTCGGCGGCAAGCTCGGCCTCTAAGAACCTCTCATGACTATCCGGTTCGTTCCGTTTGGGTGATCTGCGCGTAGGTCGTGGGCTGGTGGGTGGTGCTGAGGCCGAGGAGCGTCTGGAAGGCGGCCATCGGGGTGGCTCGTCGGTTGTGGCGGAAGACGAACTCGTCGAGGTAGGCCTGCAGGTGCTCGGGCGCGACACCGCGGTGGGTGCCCTGCAGCCAGGTCTTGAGGTTGGAGATGGCCCGGTGTGCGAGCGGCAGCATCTGGTCGGGCGAGACGTCCCGTTTGCGGCGTGGCCGGTGCTCGAAGCCGAGCGCTGTCAGGCCGGCGTAGCCGCCCCAGCCATCGGTGTGCACGATGGTGCCGGCAGCGACCGTCGCCTTGGCCCACGGCCCGATCGTGGCCTGGCTGGCGTCGGTGAGGATCTGGAGGCGCAGGCGTCCAGATCCGCGGCCGCGCAGCTCGACGGCGACGCCGACGAGCGCTGCCTTGGCGTCGCTCTGGCGCCCGCCGCGCCTGGTGGAATCGCGGCCTCCGATGAACGCTTCGTCGAGCTCGACGTGCTCGCGCAGCAGCTCACGCTCGGGCGCGACCATCGCGCGGCGCAGCTTGTGCAACAGCAGCCACGCCGTCTCATAGCGACCAATGCCGAGCTGGCGTTGGAGCTGCAGCGCCGACATCCCCGGCGTGTGCGTGGCGACCAGGTAGGCCGCCCAGAACCACAGCGTCAGCGGAGTACGGGTGCCGTGCATGATCGTGCCCGCGGTGACCGAAGTCTGCTGACCGCAGCCCTTGCACTGCCACACGCCGCGGCGCTGCGGCGCACCGATCTCCTTGCCGCCACAGCGGCGACACGAGTAGCCCTGCGGCCAGCGCGACGCGAACAAGTAGTCGCCGGCAGGCGTCCTCGTCTGCGAAGCGCCGCTGGAACTCAACGATCGAACGCGGGAAGTCGAGGCGAGACACCCCACGACCGTAAGTTCCGCCCCGGACGGAGCGAACCGGATAGTCATGAGAACCTCTTTCACAATGAAGAGGGTGGCCGGAGGTGGGCGCATCGTGGATGCCGGGCGACGCGCGGTTTCGCCGCCGATGCCGGTGGCATCGGCAAGAAGCCGGGTGGCGACCGGCGCCGCGAGGCGCTCGCCTCCGGATCACGCTCTTTGTGAAAGAGGTTCTAACCCAGCCTCGCCTCAGGGCTGACGCGCGAGCCAGGCGAGGACCTCGCGCCGCCCGCGCCGGCGCGGGTCGACGACCGCGCGGTGATCGGTGCCAGCCAGCGCGACCAGCTCGATCTCGCGATCCCCCGCCGCGCGGGCTGCAGCGGCGAAGTCCTCGCTGCGGCGCAGCGGCACCGTCTCGTCGTCGACGCCGTGCACCAGCAGGACCGGCACCCCCAGCGGCAGCCGCCGGATCGGGTTGGCCAGCGCGTAGCGGTCGTCGGGCGCGTCGGCCGGAGCAGCGCGCATGAGGTCGTGCACCGCGCCGCCGGGGGCCGACAACGACGCCGGCGTCTCGAGGTCGCTGGCCGCCGCCACCGCGACGACGCCGCCGATGCTCACCCGGGGGTTCGCGCCGGGGGCCCCGGTCGGTAGGGTCGCGCGGGTCGCCGCCCACAGCGCGAGCTGCCCGCCCGCCGAGTGCCCGAGCGCCACGACGCACGACAGGTCGAGCGGCGCGTCGACGGACGCCAACGCGTCGATCCCCGCGGCGACGTCGGCGAAGGTCTCGGGCCACCCCCCGCCCTGCCCGCGGCCGATGCGCCGGTACTCCACGTTCCACGCCGCCCAGCCGTGCCGCGCCAGATCGGCACACAGCGGCCGCATGTAGCGCCGCGTGTAGCGCGCGCCCCAGAAGCCGCCGTGCAGGGCGACCACGACGGGGTGCGGCCTGCTGCCGACCTCCGGCAGGTGCAGCTCGGCGACCTGCTCGGTGTGCTCGCCGTATGCGATCCGCACCGCCGGCGCGCGCAGGTCGACCAGGGCGCGGAGCAGGGAGGCCACGCCCCGATCCTGCCACGCTCGGAGGGCGCCCCTACTCGTCGTCGCGCTGCAGCGAGCGAAAGACGATTCGCTTGAGCTCGCCGACCGACCCGCCGCCGAGGCGCATCGCCGTCTGGAAGCCCTCGGTGCCGAGCTCACCCGCGTCCAACGTGCGGCGCAGCTCGTTGAGCGCGGCGCGATCGTCCTCCTGCACCTGATCCTTGCCGGTCTCGATCAGGATCAGGTGGCGCGGCCGGCCGACGCGGGCAGCCGCCTGCACGAACGGGGCGCGCGCCTCCGCGTCCAGCCCTTCCACGGTCACGACGACGCTCTCGTTGGCCTCCAGGCGCTTGACGACGGCCGCGGTCAGGAGCTCGGCGGCCTTGGCCTCCATCTCCTCTTCGGCGACCCGGCCCGCGAGCAGGCCGCGCACCTTGTCCAACGAGAGCACCGCCCCGCGCTCCTCTATCGTGCGCTGGGCGAAGCGGTCACGCTCAGCCCCAGACGCCGAGACGATCGTGACGAGGCTACCCGGCGAGTAGCGCATCCGATCGGTGGGACGCAGGACCCGGCAGCGCACGGAGAAGTCCGGCGGCCGCTGCACGCCGCCAGGCCGCGGCCGATCCGAGGACCAACCCGTCCGTTCGTCCTGGCCGATCTTGACGCTGCGGGCGGAGGAAGGAGGGTTGGGCATCCCCCCATCCTGCCACCTCCGCGCCAGGACCCGGCCGGGGGCCGCCTACGGGGCCTTGTCGCGGAGGTCCTGCACCTGCCGGGACAACGCGTCCACGCGGTCGGCGAGGTCGGTGACCGACTTCGTGGCGTCGGTCTTGCTCTGCCCCGCGGCCCTGACCTGCGTACGCAGCTGGGTTACGCGCTGGTCCAGCTGGCCGACCTTGCTCGCGTCCGCCTTGCTGGACAGGCGGCCTTCGAGCCGGCTGACGTCGGTCTCCTCACCCTTGCGCTTGAGGTCGGACTCCAGGCGGTCCACCCGGTCGTCGATGCGGGCCACGCGCGACTGGCTGGCCGACTGGTCCTCGTTGTCCTTGGCCTTCAGCAGCGCGTAGATCCCGACGCCCAGGGCGCCGAGCGACAGCAGGGTGAGCAGCGCCATGAACGTCCGCAACGAGCGGATCTGATCCTCGAGCCGGGCGACCCAGAGCGGGTCGACCACGGGCTCGACGACCCGCTCGGCGGCGACGGGCACGGCCGGCGCGCGCGGCACGAGGGGCTCGGTGGGGCGGTCGGGCGGAAGCGGCGGGGTGGACATGGGCGCAAGATACGGGGGCCGGCGGCGTTACAGAGCCACGTCCAGTGCGACCGCGGCGCTTGCACCCTGCCAGCATGCCGGGGCCTCTCGGCTCCCAGCCCGCCCAAAGGACCCCCGTGAAGATCTCCGCTCGCGCCCTCCTGGCGCTCACCCTCCTATCGCTGCTGCCAGTCGTCGTCCTCGCCGTCGGCGCGACCGACCCGGCGCCGGCCGGCGCGCAGAGCGCGCAGGCCGCGGTGAGCCCCAACATCGAGGCGCTGCACACGTTCCCCGGGACGGCGGCTATCTCGGGCGTCTTCTCGCGGTCCGCGCCGCTGTTCTACGTCTCGGGCATCGACTCGCTGTCGATCTTCGACGTCAGCGATCCGCGCAACCCCAAGCTGCTGAGCAAGACGCCCAACGCCATCTTCGAGAACGAGGCCATGACGATGGGCGAGCGCGTCGGGCCGGACGGGAAGATCAAGCGCTTCCTGCTGCTCGGCAACGACCTCGCGCAGACGACGATCACCCCCAGCGGGGGCATCTCGCGCGGCAACGGCAGCCGCCGGGAGCTGATCGTCGTCGACGTCACGGATCCAAGTCCCGGCGGGGTCAAGGTCGCCGGTCGCACCCCCACCGGATCACTGGCGTTGAAAGGCGTGGAGCCGGTTGCCACCCCGCCGGGGGGAGCGACCACCAGCACGCACACCGTCGCCTGCGCCAACGTCGGCTGCACCGTCGCCTACTCCGCGGGCAGCGGCACCGACCAGCCCGATGGCGGCAAGTTCTCGATCTTCGACCTGAGCGACCTAACGCAACCGAAGGAGATCAAGACCTCGTCGTCATCCGCTGCCAGCCCGAACCCGACCTTCACCCCGGGCGGCGGCCATTACTGGAACTTCGACGGTGCCGGCATCGGCTGGCACACGGGCTCCGGCGGCACGGAGGCCTTCGACATCTCCGACCCGGTCAACCCGGTGCCGCTCAACGGCACCGACGAGAACGGGACCAAGACCCCCTACAACGACTTCATCCACCACAACTCCCAGCGGCCCAACGCGAAGGCGTTCAAGCCAGGGCAGCCGTTGACGGTTGAGAACGGCAACGTCGTCCTGGTCACCGAGGAGGACTACTTCCAGGACGGCGAGCAGCTGGCCTGTGACAAGGCCGGGACGTTCCAGACGTGGGAGATCACCGACCTCGACGGCGCGAAGTACCGCGCGGGCAACCCGAAGAACGAGCCCAGCAAGGGCAACTTCCACGTCCTCGACACGATCAACCCACCCAACGAGGGGGGCGGCGGGCTCACCACGCCGGCCGGCGCGTTCTGCTCGGCGCACTGGTTCGACACGCATCAGAGCGGCATCGTCGCCCAGGGCTACTACCAGCAGGGGCTGCGCCTGATCGACGTGCGAGACCCGCGGGACCTCAAGCAGTTCGGCTTCGCGACCGGCGGCGCCTCCCAGGTCTGGGACGCCTACTGGGCCCCGCAGCGCGACAACACGGGCGCGGTCGTCCCGGGCAAGAAGACCAACGTCATCTACACGGTCGACGCGCTGCGCGGCGTCGAGGTCTTCGCGGTCAAGAACCTCCCGCCCGACCTCAAGGTCACGAGCGACGAGGGCAGCCGCGGAACGTTCCCCGAGACGGTGAAGGGCGCGCCGGCCACGGGGGTCGGCGGCACCGGGCCCAAGGGCCGTCGCTGCTCCACGCCGACGTCGCGCCTGGCCAGGGTCAGCGTCCTCACCCGCGACGGACTGCGGCTGCGCGGCACGGCCAACGGGCTGCGCTGCCCGGTCACCAAGGTCCGCGTGGCCGTGGGGCGCAAGATCGGCAAGCGCTGCCGCTACCTCCAGCCCAACGGCCGCTTTGGCAAGAAGGTCCGGTGCACGCAGACGAGCTACCTCACCACCAAGGGGACCAAGCGCTGGTCGATCACCAAGCGCGTCCGGCTGCCGAAGGGCTCCTACCTCGTGTGGTCGCGGGCCATCGACTCGGCCGGCAACATCGAGCGCAAGGCCAACCGCCGCAACCTCGTCAAGCGGACGGTCAGGACACGCTGATCGCGGCGTGGCGCCGTCCGCGGCGCCACGCGTAAGCGCCCGCAAGAACGCGGAGAGGTTGGAATCCTCGTTTCGCGGCGCAGCCCGGCGGCTAGGTCGTGCCCATGACCCCAAGCGCGAAGGCCTCCGGCACGTTCACCCTCGGCGAAGGCACCGAGGTGACCCGGCTCGGCTACGGCGCCATGCAGATCACGGGCGAAGGGGTCTGGGGTCCACCCAAGGACCACGAAACCGCCATCGCCGTCCTGAAGCGCCTGCCCGAGCTGGGCGTCGACTTCATCGACACGGCCGACTCCTACGGCCCCTTCGTCTCCGAGGACCTCATTCGCGAGGCGCTGCACCCCTACGACGGCATCACGGTCGCCACCAAGGCCGGCCTCGCCCGTGGCGGCCCCTCGGACTGGAAGGCGGTCGGGCGCCCCGAGTACCTGCGCCAGTGCTGCGAGATGAGCCTGCGGCGTCTCGAGGTCGAGACGATCGACCTCTTCCAGCTGCACCGCATCGACAAGAAGGTCCCGCGCGAGGAGCAGTTCGGGGTGCTCAAGGAGCTGCAGGACGAAGGCAAGGTCAAGCACCTCGGCCTGTCGGAGGTCTCCGTCGAGGAGATCAAGGCGGCGCAGGAGGTCTTCGAGGTGACGACGGTGCAGAACCTCTTCAACCTCACGACGCGTGGGGCCAACGACGTCGTCGCGTACTGCGAAGCCGAGGGCATCGGCTTCATCCCCTGGTTCCCGCTGGCCTCGGGCGCGCTGGCCAGGGAGGGGGGCCCGGTCGACGAGGCCGCCAAGGCCCACGACGCCCTTCCGGGCCAGGTCGCGCTGGCCTGGCTGCTGCAGCACTCAGAGGTGATGCTCCCGATCCCCGGCACGGGGTCGGTCGATCACCTCGAGGAGAACGTCGGGGGCGCGGACCTCGAGCTCACCGCCGAGGAGATCAGCACGCTCGACGCCGCAGCCGACGCCGCGTAGGCAGGGTTCTACGGTGAGCCGGGTGCCCCCCGGCGTGCTGCGCCTCAGCGTCCTGGACCAGTCGCCGATCGCGGAAGGTTCCAGCGGCGCGCAGGCGCTGGCGAACACGCTCGACCTCGCGCGGCTGGCCGATGGGCTCGGCTACCACCGCTACTGGGTGGCCGAGCATCACGGAGGGCCGATGCTCGCCGGGCCGAGCCCGGAGGCGCTGATCGGGCCGATCGCCGCGGCGACGGCGCGGCTGCGCGTGGGCAGCGGCGGCGTGATGCTGCCGCACTACAGCCCGCTGAAGGTCGCGGAGACCTTCAGCCTGCTCAGCGGCCTGTTCCCCGGGCGGATCGACCTGGGCATCGGCCGCGCGGCGGGCACCGATCCCATGACGACCTTCGCCCTGCAGCGCGACCGGCGCGCCGCGGCGCCCGACGACTTCCACGAGCAGTTGCCCGAGCTGCTGGCCTACCTCGACGACACGCTGCCGCCCGACCACCCCTTCGCGCGGCTGGCGTCCTCGCTGCCCGGCCGCCCGCAGACGCCGGAGCCGTGGCTGCTGGGCTCCTCGCCGCAGAGCGCGAAGTGGGCCGGCGAGCTGGGGCTGCCCTACGCGTTCGCCGACTTCATCAACCCCGACGGCGCGCCGATCGCCGACCTCTACCGCGAGCACTTCGTGCCCTCCGCCCGGCTGGCCCGTCCGCGCGTCGCGGTCGCGGCGTGGTCGCTGTGCGCCGACACCGTGGAGGAAGCACAGCGCCTCTCGGCTTCGAGCCGCATGGCGATGACCCTGCTGCGGCGCGGGGAGCTCATCGCGATCCCGCCGGTGGAGAAGGCGCTCGCGTTCCTCGCGCAGGAGGGCAAGGGCGCGCCGAACACGCGGCGGATGGTGCTCGGCGACCCCGCGACGGTGCGCGACGGGCTGAGCGCGCTGGCCGACGCCTACGGCGCCGAGGAGGTCATCGTCGTCGGCATCACCTACGACCATGCCGCGCGACGGCGGTCCTACGCGCTGATCGCCGAGGCGTTCGCGCTCGGGGAGCGGGCTCCCGCTGCGCAGCGACCGACGGTCGGGCGGGCATGACGCCGTCCGCGCGCGGCGTCGCCTCCGACCTGGCGACGCTCGTCGATCGCTACGACGCGGCGGTCTTCGACCACGGGCGTCCGTCGGCGCGCGTGCGCCTGCGCGGCGGCGACCCCGACCCGGTCGACGTGCTGCTGGAGGCAAGCACGGCGACGCTCGTACCGGCGGACACCACACGCCGCCCCGACGCGGTCCTGACCGGCGACGCCGAGACGTGGGCGGTGATCGCGCAGGACCTGCGCGGCGGCATGGAGGCCTTCCGTGCCGGGCGCCTCAGCGTGCGCCACGACCTGCACCTCGGCGTGGGCTTCCTGGCGGCCACGGCAGGCGCACCTCCAGGCGAGGGCCTGCGCTTCCGCCACGTGCAGACGCCCGCCGGCGCGCTGTCGGTGACCGAGGCGGGCTCCGGCCCGCCGGTGCTCCTGATCCACGGCCTGGGCGCGACGAAGGTCTCCTTCCTGCCGACGGTCGCGGCGCTGGCCGGCCGCCATCGGGCGATCGCCGTCGACCTCCCGGGCTTCGGCGACTCGGACAAGCCGCTGCGCGCGCCCTACCACGCCGCCTACTTCGCGGCGGCGATGACGGGGCTGCTCGACGCGCTGGAGATCGAGCGGGCCGACGTCGTCGGGAACAGCATGGGCGGCCGGGTGGCGATCGAGATTGGCCTGCGGACCCCCGAGCGCGTGGGGCGCCTCGGGCTACTCGCGCCGTCGCTGGCGTGGCTGCGCGACCGGCCGTGGGCGCCGTGGCTGCGCCTGGTCGTGCCGCAGCTCGGGTTCATCCAACCGGCGCCGCGGGTCGTCGTGGAGGCCATCGCTCGGCAGGTCGTCCCCGGGGGCCGCGACGGCTGGGCCGCCGCCGGGGTGGACGAGTTCCTGCGCTCCTACCTGGAACCGCGCGGGCGCGCGGCGTTCTACGGCGCCGCGCGCAACATCTACCTCGAGGAGCCGCACGGCCCGAAGGGCTTCTGGACGCGACTGCCGCAGCTGCAACCGCCGAGCCTGTTCGTGTGGGGCCGCCAGGACGAGCTGGTCCCCATCCGCTTCGCCGGCCACGTGCGCCGTGCGCTCCCGGCGGCCAAGCACCTCGAGCTGAACTGCGGCCACGTGCCGCAGCTCGAGCGCCCGCGTGAGACGCACGCAGCGCTGCTGCGTTTCCTCAACGCGCGCGGGTAGCGCCGACCGTCGCCAGCACGCTTGCGATGCAGGTGCGCACGAGGCGGTCGGGGTCGACCGCGAAGAGGCCCGGCACCCCCGGGGCAAGCTCGTGCACCCCGACGCGCATGCGGGCCATGTGCATGGCCCCGAGCGTCTGGGTCCACAGCACGTTGGCCATGTACGGCGGGTCCTCCACGTCGAAGCGCCCCGCCTCGACCCCGGCGCGCAGCGCGCGGGCGACCTGCTCGATGCAGCGCGCCATGCCCTGCCCGAGGCGCAGCCACACCGACTCCGACACCGTCTCGCGCAGGTCGCGCGTGCGCTGGCGCATGAGCGACTGCGAGCAGTCCAGGAACGCCGGGTAGCGCAGGCAGTAGGCCGCGTAGGTCTCCATGAGGCGCTCGAGCTGCTCGGCCGGGTCCGGCTCCGCGGCCGTCGCGGCCTCCAGCAGCTCGGCGAGCTCGTCCAGGTACAACGTCACGGTGAGGAAGAACAGCTCCTCCTTGGAGGAGAACTGCCGGTAGATCAGGCCACGCGCGATGCCGACGGCCTTGGCGATGTCCTCGATCGGCGCCTCCTGGACGCCGCGCTCGTCGAACAGGGCGCGGGTCGCGGCGACGAGGTCGCGCTCGCGGGTCTGGCGCTGGGTGGAGGGCTGGGACGCCGCCATCACGCTGGATGCTACCGACGTCGGCCGCCGCCTGAGAACGCGCGGTTGACACGCGTTCTCAACTTTGGGTTATGCTACGCCGCACATGGCCGAACTCGGAGCAAAGCCGAAGGTCTCCTCGCGTCGCCGACGGGCGCTGAAGGCGGTCGAGACGCTCTTCACGCCGCTGCTGCCCGACGACTACCTCGAGCTCATCAACCCGCTGTGGTCGACCCGCGAGCTGCGCGGCCGCGTCGAGCGCCTGCAGCACGAGACCGACGACGCGGTGACGATCTTCATCCGCCCCGGGCACGAGTGGCCGGGCCACGAGCCGGGGCAGTACCTGCGCATCGGCCTCGTCGTCGACGGCGTCCACCACTGGCGCGCGTACTCGCTGACCTCCGACCCCGGCCGGCCCGACGGGTGGATCTCGATCACGCCAAAGCTCGTGCCGGAAGGCAAGGTCTCCCCCCATCTCGTCCAGGCCGCCAAGCCGGGCACGATCGTGCGCCTCGGCGGCGTCGAGGGCACCTTCACCCTGCCCGACCCGCTGCCGGAGAAGATGCTCTTCATCAGCGCGGGCAGCGGGGTCACGCCGATCATGAGCATGCTGCGCGCGCTCGATCGCAGCGGGAACCTGAAGAACGTGGTGCAGCTGCACTCCGCCCACGACGCCGACGACGTCATCTTCGGCCAGCAGCTGCGCGAGATCGCCGGGCGCAACGACGCCTTCAAGCTGCACGAGCAGCACACCGGGCAGCACGGCCGGATGGGCCCGCAGGACCTCGACGCGCTGTGCCCCGACTGGCGCGAGCGCGAGACCTTCGCGTCCGGCCCCGGCGAGCTCCTCGACGCGCTGACCGAGCACTTCGAGCAGGAGCTCGGCAACGACGAGAAGCTGCACATGGAGCGCTTCCAGCCCATCGCCGGCTCCGACGACGCGGCGCAGGGAGAAGGCGGCACGATCCGCTTCACCGACTCCGACGTCGAGGCGCAGTCCGACGGCTCTGTCCCCATCCTGGCCGCCGGAGAGGAAGCCGGCGCAACGCTGCCCTACGGATGTCGCATGGGCATCTGCCACACGTGCGTCGGCAAGCTCTCGTCCGGCAAGGTGCGTGACTTGCGCACCGGCGAGGTCACCGGCACCGAGGGCGAGAACGTCCGCACCTGCGTCAACGCCCCCGAGGGCGCTGTCGAGATCGCGCTTTAGAACCCGTACCCGAGGACTGAGGAACGAACGCACATGGCCGCCACCGCACCCGCACCGATGATCGAGCACCCGCTCTCCAAGCTCTCAGACGAGCAGATCGAAGCCCTCGGCAAGGAGCTCGACGCGCTCCACGACGAGGTCTTCGACGAGCTCGGCGAACGCGACCGCCGCTACATCACGTCGATGATCGCGATGCACCGCCGCCTGGTCGTGATGAGCCGCATCATCCTGCTCGCCTCGCGCTACGGGCCGGCGTGGATCGCCGGGACCACGATGCTCTCGGCCTCCAAGATCCTGGAGAACATGGAGATCGGCCACAACGTGATGCACGGCCAGTGGGACTGGATGAACGATCCCCAGATCAACTCCTCGACCTGGGATTGGGACTCGGCGTCGACCGCCGAGGCGTGGAAGCACTCCCACAACTACGTCCACCACACCTACACCAACATCCGCGGCAAGGACCGTGACCTCGGCTACGAGATCATGCGCATCGACCCGCACCAGAGGTGGAACCCGGTCTACCTGGCCCAGCCGTTCTACAACCTGATCCTCGCCGCCTTCTTCGAATGGGGCGTCGCCACGCACGACCTCGACTTCGAGGCGCTGAAGTCGGGGGAGAAGTCCAAGGAGCAGGTGCGCCGAGAGCTCAAGGGCATGGCCGGCAAGGCGCGGCTGCAGATCGCCAAGGACTACATCACCTTCCCGGTGCTCAGCGGCCTCGCCTCGTTGGCCGTCGAGGCGGCCGTCGCCTCGCGCAAGGTGCAGACCAAGCGCGCCAAGGGCCGCCGGTTCGCCGAGCGCGCGCTGGACCGCGCGAGGCCGAACGCGCCGGCACCCGTCCAGGAGGTGCTGCGCGAGCTCGTCGACCGCCGCTCCTTCCGTGAGCCCTTCAAGGCGACGCTCAAGGCCAACTTCACCGCGAACATCGTCCGCAACGTCTGGGCCTACGCGATCATCTTCTGCGGGCACTTCCCAGACCAGACCTACACGTTCTCCAAGGAGGAGACCGAGAACGAGAGCCGCGGCGCCTTCTACACGCGCCAGCTGCTCGGCGCGGCCAACATCGAGGGCAGCCCGATGTTCCACGTGATGAGCGGCAACCTCGGCTACCAGGTGGAGCACCACCTCTACCCCGACATGCCGAGCACGCGCTACGCGGAGATCGCCCCGCGCGTCAAGGACGTCTGCGAGCGCTACGACCTCCCGTACAACACGGGCCCGTTCCTGACCCAGCTCGCCATGGTGCAGCGCACGATCCTGCGCCTGGCGTTCCCGGGGGGCAAGCCGCGGCCCAAGCCCGGCCCGTATCGGGGCGACGACACGGCCCCGACGTCGGCCAACGGCAACGGCGCCGCGCACCGCAACGGCAACGGGGCGGGCCCCAACGGCTCGGGGCCGGAGCAGCCGACGCCGGGCGTGCGCGTGGACATGCCCGAGGAGGGCTGATGCCTCTGGGCACGCGGCACGCCGAGGCCACGCTCCGGCTACTGTCATGACATGCTCAACGTCCGCGTGGTCGTCGTCTGCGCCCTCGTCCTGCTGTGCACGGCCACCGCGGCCGGCGCGGCGCAGCCGCCCGTATCCTGGCCCCCGGCCCAGGGTCCCGGACTGCTCATGGCGCACTTCGGAGAGGAGCACCTCGACGACGACGACGGACGGCGGATCCTACCCAACGTGGTCGCCGAGGTCGCACGCTTCAAGCCGGTCATCGCGACCACCTCCGCGGACAAGGGCTCCAACGGGACCCCGGCGCAGTTCATGGCCTACAAGCAGGTCATGAGCGAGTTCGAGCGCGCGTCCGTGCCGTACTTCAGCGCGTTGGGAAACCACGACCGGACCGCGCCTCCGGGCGTTCCGGGCGGCTCACCGGGCGTGACCGACTTCGGTCCCTACCGGGCGGCCTTTGCCGACCGCCCCTTCCCCTGGGGTGACGGGCCGCCGGTGGCCGACCCGCGGTTCCCCCCGATGGCGCGCCCCTCCTCCGACAGCGCCGGTGCCTCCACGCACTACGCCGTCGACGTCGCCAACGTGCGCTGGGTCTTCCTCGACAACTCCTGCTACTCGCTGGTCAACTGCGATCCCCTGCAGGCTCCGGCGTTCCCCGACGCCGACGGCAACCGCTCCCAGTACGACTACCTCCGCAAGGTGGGCGGCGAGGCCAAGCAGGCGGGCCGGCTGGTCTTCGTGGTCTTCCACATGCCCACCCAGGACGACCGCCCGGGCCACTCGAACCCCACGCCGGCTTCGCACACCATGGGCGAGGGCACCTCGCCCGACAACGCCATGTTCGAGCAGGTCGCCGCCGAGGTGAAGGTCGACGCGGTCTTCGCAGGTCACATCAAGGGGCAGTGGTTCTACCGCGGCCAGGGCGGCATCCCGTACTACACCGACGGCGGGGCGGGCGGCGAGGTCTACGTCGGCTCGGCCGAGAAGGTCGGCGTGGACAGCGGATACTGGCACGGGTTCCGCCTGCTGCGCATCGACGGCTCCACGGTGACGACCGACACCGTGCCCGCGATCGTGCCCGACGGCATCACCGTCAAGGGACCGGCCGACGTCGGGCGCGACCAGGTCGCCACCTACGCGGCGACGGCCAAGCAGCCGACCGAAGAGGGCCCGAAGATCGACGCCCTCGAGCTCCGCGCGCCCGACAGGGGGCGTTCGAACGGCGCGAAGCTCCCGACGCCGGCACGGATCTGGACGACCGGCAACTCCGAGATCCTGGCCCCGCTCGCCGCGGAGCGAGACGATTCGCGGCGCGATCCGGTGACCCAGACCGTCTCCGGGCGTTTCATCGGCCGCTGCCCGGGGAGCACCACCGTCGCCATCACCTCCGGCTTTCAGACACGCACGACGCCCGTCGTGGTCCCCAGTGCCGCAGGCGCGCTCACTCGCTCGATCCTGCCCCGGGCGCGCCGTCTGACCAGATACCGCCGTACGAAGCTCGCGGCGATCCGTCTCGCGCAGCCCGTGCGGCTGCAGGTGACGGTCCGGCGGGGGTCCCGCGTCGTCGCGACGCTCATCGACCGCTGCGTGCGCGCCACCCGGCCCGTGGCCGTACGGTGGAACGGGCGCGACGGATCGGGACGCCGCGCGGCGCCCGGGCGCTACACGCTGGACGTGCGCGTCCTGTCGGACCGCAAGCCGGAGGTCAGCCGTTCCTCCGTCGCCGTGCGCTGAGCACCGAGCGGTTCGTCCAGCCGAGCACGCGCTGCCGAGCGCGATCGTAACGCCGATCGTCGAATGGTTGTTGGCTGTGAAGCGGACGCTACGCGGGGACGGCGGCGGCGCTCTCCCTGGCCGGACCGGCGGGCGCGCCGTGCGCGACGAAGTCCTTCGGCCGCACGAGCACCAGCGACAGCAACGCGCCGACGAGGGCGAGGATCCCCGCGTAGATGAGGATGTCGTTCATCCCGGCGAGGAACGCCTCGCGCCCGGCCTGCTCCACCCCCGGGCCCAGCCGCGCGGCGACGTCGTGGTAGGCGCCGAACGAGATGAAGTCGGAGAAGGACCCGGCGGCGTCGCCGCGCGGCGGCGGGGTCTTCCCAGTCGCTTGCACGGCCTGCATGAAGGCCGCCGCGCGCCCGTTGACCATGTGCTGGAAGATCGCGCCGAGGCCGGCGATGCCCGTCGCGATCCCGACCTGACGGAACGTCGAGTTGATGCCGGAGGCCATGCCCGAGCGGCGCTGGTCCACCACCCCGATCGCCGCCGTCGCCAACGCCGGATTGACCAGGCCGATGCCGCCGCCGGCGATCATGAAGCCGGCCAGCAGGGCGGTCCAGTCGTCCTGCTGCGAGAGGCCGCCCATGAGCAGCAGCCCGGTCCCCACCAGCGCCAACCCGCCGCCGAGGAAGTAGCGGATCCCGAAGCGCTCCGCCAGCTTGCCCGACAGCGGCGCGGCGAAGAACGAGAGGACCGTGATGGGCAGGAAGCGCAGGCCCGACTCCAGCGCCGAGTAGCCGAGGACGTTCTGCACGTAGAGCGTGAGGTAGAGGAACATCGCGAACATCGACGCCGAGAGCACGAAGGCGGCGATCGACGCGCCGACGAAGGCGGGCTTACGGAACAGCGACAGGTCGAGCATCGGCCTCTGCTGCACGCGCTCGACGACCACGAAGACCATGAGCAGGATCAATGCACCGACCAGGCAGGTCACGATGAGGGCCGACCCCCACCCCTCCGCGTTGCCGCGGATGAGCCCGTAGATGAGCAGGAACAGCGCCGCCGAGAACGTGAGGGTCCCCGGCCAGTCGATGCGCCCTCCGGCCGGGCCCTTGACCTCCTCCACCCGGGTCAGCGTCAACGCGATCGCCGCGAGGCCGATCGGCAGGTTCACGAAGAAGATCGACTCCCATCCGAAGGCCTCGGTCAGCACCCCGCCCGCCAGCGGTCCGACCGCCACCGACGCGCCCGTGACAGCGCCCCAGACCCCGAACGCGGTGCCGCGATCGGGCCCCGTGTAGTTCGACGCCAGCAGCGAAAGGGACGTCGCGAACATGAACGCCGCGCCGATGCCCTGTGCGGCACGCGCGAAGGTCAGGTGGTCCGGGGTGCCCGCCAGCCCACAGGCCAGCGAGGCCGCAGTGAAGATCCCCAGGCCGATGACGAACAGTCGCCGGCGGCCGAAGAGATCACCGAGCGAGCCACCGGTCAGCAGCAACGCCGCGAGGGTGAGCGCGTACGCGTCGACGACCCACTGCAGATCGGTGAAGTCCGAGCCCAGCGAACGCTCGATGTCGGGCAGCGCGACGTTGACGATCGTCACGTCGAGCAGCAGCATGAAGGTCGCGATGCACACGGCGACGAGGGTCCACCACTTTGCGTCCATCGCCTCAGGCTATGCGTGCTCTGTTTCAATCCGCCACGCGCGGGCAGCCTGCGCACGTTCGCCAAACTCTGGAGGAGTGCCCATGGCCCAATCGGAAACCCCCGCCCGCGACGCCGTCCTCGTGAAGTACCTCAACGAGGCCTACGGCAAGGAGAAGCAGCTCGAGACGGCACTGACCGCGCAGATCGCGCTGGCCAAGCGCCCGCAGCTCAAGAAGGGACTGCAGGATCACCTGAAGGTCACCAAGGCCCAGTCCAAGGGCCTGGCCAAGCGCATGAAGGAGCTCGGCGGAAAGGCCGACGCCGGGCCCGACCTTCCCGGTCCGGACGTCGCCGGTGACGCCGTCGTCCTGGTGGGCAACGTCGCCAACCGCGCGCTGGCCGCCGCGAAGGGACCGGTGCAGGCGCTGCGCGGGACCAGCGAGGCCGACAACGAGCTGCGCAACGTACGCGACTGCCTCTGGAACGAGGCCGAGGAGATCGCGCACTACAACGTGATCGAGGCCGCCGCCGACGCCCTGAAGGACCGCGAGACGGCCAAGCTCGCGCGGACCTACCGCCGCCAGGAGGAGTCGATGCAGAAGCTTCTGGAGCGGCAGATCGCGCCACTCATGAAGGCGGTCGTCAAGGAGGAGGTGCCGTCGGGTGAGCGCGGGTCGTCATCCCGTCGTTCGTCGAGCCGCTCGGCCTCGACCCGGTCCTCCTCGAGCCGGTCGTCCTCGAGTCGTTCGGCCGCGAGCGGCTCGTCGTCGCGCCGCAGCGCCTCGAGCAAGAGCACGGCCGCGAAGACCACGGGTACGCGGACCAAGCCCAAGCCGAGGAAGAAGAGCAGCTAGCACCCCGTTGAAGCACGGCTGATCCGGGTAGCTCCCCGCCCATGCAATGGCTTGGAGCAGATGTCGCCGGACCCGACGGGCACCGCTACGCCCGCCTCGACGAGGTCTTCGTCGGGCGGACGAGCGGTCGCCCGGAATTCGGGATCGTGTCCTTGATCGACGGCCCCTCGGCGGGCGAACGGGTTGCGATTCCCCTCGTCCGCGCGACCGAGTCGGACGCGGGGACCCTCGACCTCGGCGTCGATCGTGACCGGGTGCTCAGTGCACCGCGCGTGGCGCGCGACGTGGACCAGATCCCGGCCGCCGCCGGCAAGCTCATCCTGCAGCACTTCGGCGTCGCTGACGGGGCAACCGACGACACGCTGGACACCGTGCCGGCCCCTCACCAGGCAACGTCCATGACACAGGACGACGACGGCACCGAGGTCGTCCGCCACGAGGAGCAGCTCTCGGTCGACACCCGCGCGACGGCCACCGAGCGGGTGCGCGTCCGCAAGCGGGTCGTCACCGAGGACGTGACGCTGACCGTCACGCTGCGCCGCGAGGAGCTCGTCATCGACCGCGAACGGATCGACGAGGGGAGCTCACCGGTTGCGGCCCCCGCCGAGTTCCCGCTCGCGCAGGACGGCGGCGAGGTGGACTTCGTGCTGCACGCGGAGGAACCCGTCGTCACCAAGCGCGTCGTCCCCGTCGAGCGCATCAGCCTGCGCCGCGAGACGACGACCGAGGACAGACACGTGACCGACACGGTGCGCAAGGAGCGCGTCGACGTCGACCGAGTGCCCACTACCCGAGAGGAACCCAACCCATGACCGAAGATTCCATCCGCGTCACCGCCGGCCGCCCGACGAGCGGCGGTTCGCACGGCGTCGACGACGGCCCCCGCCGTCGCAGCAGCGGCCTGCCCATCCCCACCGAGGCAATCGTGTTCGCCGTGCTGACCGCAGCGCTGCTCATTGCGGGCGCGCTGGCCGACAACTTCGACTCACCGGCGGTCTGGACCAACATCACGCTGCTCGGCCTCGCCTACATCCTGTCCCGCGGCCTCGTCAAGCGCGGCCACGGGGACGACGGGCTCTAAAGCAAAGGCGGCGGCGGGCTGCTCGGATCGAGCGGCCCGCCGCTCCCCCGCCCCAGCGCCCTCCTGTTGCGGGGGAGCAAGGGCTAGGCTGAGGACATGCGCCGCTCCATCTTCACGTTGGTTCTGTGGGCGGTGCTCGTGACCCCGACGGAGGTCTGGGCCAGGGCCGGCGGCGGGTCGCACAGCTTCGGTGGGGGCGGGCGCGGTCGCAGCTTCGGCGGGGGCGGAAGCACCTTCGGGGGGCGCCGCGGCGGCGGGACGCACTTCGTCTTCTTCGGCGGCGGCGGGGGCGGCAGCCTGCTGTTCCTGATCATCGCCATCTTCATCGTCGTGTTGATCGTGCGCGCAGCTGGCAACAGCCGCCGGCGCCGTTTCTAGTGGCGCGATGGGCTGGCGAGCGCTCTTCGGCCGCCGCGACGACGAGGCGCGGCTCAGCGCCGTGCGAGCCGCGGCGCTCGAGGCCTCCCAGGACGACCCGTTGTTCGACGAGGAGCTCGTCTGCGACCGGGCGGCGACGCTGTTCGTGCACATCCAGCGCGCCTGGAGCAACGACGACATCAGCGCCCTGCGAACCATGGTGGGGCCCGAGCTCATGGTCGAGTGGGAGGCGCGGCTCGGGGACTTCCGCCGCAAGGGCTGGCGCAACGAGGTCACGATCGTCGACGGGCCCCAGGTCCGCTACGTCGGACTGGAGAACCGCGCAGGCCACGCCGAGGACCGGGCGGTGGTCCTGCTCACCGCCCGCCTGCAGGACGTCGTCCTCGACCGTCGCGGCTACGTGCTGCCCAACGACGAAGGCTCAGACGCCCGCGTCAGCGAGTTCTGGACGCTCGGCAAGCGCGGCGGCGACTGGGCCGTCGTCTCGATCGAGCAGGAGCGCGAGGGCGCCCACCACCTGAAGGCGCCGCTGGTCGCCGCGCCGGAGACCGACGACGCCCGGCTGCGTGCGGATGCCGTGATGGAGCTCGCCGGGGCCGACGCGGTGGCCAACGACGACGTCGGCGAGCTGCTCTCCCCGGGGTTCTCGGGACCGGCGCGTGTCGCCGCGCTCGACCTCTCGCTCGTCGACGGCCGCTTTGCCCTGGACGTGTTGACGACGGCGGTGACCGAGATCGTCGACGGCTGGGCGCGCGCCGTGGACGGCCCCGACGACGCCCTCGCTGCGTGGACGACCCCGAGCGCGCTCGACGCGCTGCTGTACCCCACGGGGGGCGGCCGCGATCGGCTCGTCATCCGCGGCCTCGAGATCCGGTCGCTGACGGTCGAGGACGTGAAGGGTGGGCCCCCCGCGACCGTCGGTCTCGAGCTCGTGGTCGAGGGCGTGCAGTACGTCGAGGACCGCGCCACGACCGAGGTGCTCGCCGGGAACAGGCGGCGCAGGACCAAGACGCAGCAGTCGTGGACGCTCGAGCTCAGCGAGGACCCGCGCCACCCGTGGAAGGTGGTCGCGGCCACCGGCGTCATCCCGCGCTGGTGAACCTGCGGTGAACAGGCGCGCCGCGGCGCGCCCGGAGCTATCTTCCGCCGGTGACCACCGCGCGCCGCCCTGTCCTTGCTGCTGCCGCCGCCGCGCTGCTGATGGGCTTCGGCGTGGCGACCCCGCTGGCCTCGGGGCAGGACCCGGCGACGTCCGGCCGCATCGGGCCGCAGCAGCGGCTCACGGGCAACGGGCGCCAGCTCCACCCGCTCGGCGACCTCACCCCGCTGGGCAACTTCCCCACCGGCAGCGCGCTGACCCCTGACGGGCGGACGCTGTGGGCGGCCAACTCCGGCCACGGCAAGAACAGCATCTCGGTGGTGGACGTCGCGTCGGGCAAGGTCACCCAGACGCTGCCGCTGCCCGGCGCCTTCGGCGGCGTGGCCTTCACGCCCGACGGCCGGCGCGCCTACGTGTCGGGGACCCCGGCGCCGGACGACAAGACGGCCGCGCAGCCCGGCCTGAAGGGCGAGGGCGGCGACGTGCTGCACGTCTTCGACGTCGACGCCGCGAGCGGGAAGGGCACCGAGCGCAACCCGGTCGCGCTGCCCTCCTCCAGTGGCGGGTCGGGACAGCGCAACTCGCTGCCCCCCGTCAGCGCGCTGTACCCCGCGGGCCTCGCGGTGTCGCCGGACGGACGGTCGGTCGTCGTCGCGTTGCAGCAGGCCGACAGGGCGGCGATCGTCGACGTGGCCAGCGGCGCCGTGAGGACGGTCGGTGTCGGCGCCTACCCCTACGGCGTCGCGTTCGACCGCTCGGGCCGGGCCTACGTCTCCAACGCCTTCGACGGAACGCTGTCGGTGCTCGACGTCGCGGGCGCCCGGGTGGTCAAGACGATCGCCGGGCTGGGCGGGCAGCGGGGCGACGGGAACAGCCAGCCGGAGGGCATGGTCGCCGACCCGCGCCTGGACCGCCTGTACGTGGCCGTGACCCAGCGTGACCTCGTGGCGGTCATCGACACGCGCAGCCTGACCGTGGAGCGCACCGTGTCGGTCGCCCGGCCGGAGGCCGTGGGCGTCCAGCCGACCGCACTGGCCGTCGACCCCGACGGCACGACGTTGTACGTCGCCGACTCCAACGAGGACGCGGTTGCGGCGATCGCCCTCAGCGACCGCATAGCCGGCGGCGCGACGGCGACCGGGCGCACGTCCTACCGGCCGCCGTCGGTGATCCAGCTGCGCGCCTACGCGTTGTCGCTGCGCGCCGAGGTCCGCCGCTACCTCCGCGAGCGCCGGCGCGCGCACGGGCGCTCCGCCAAGCGCCGCGCCGTGCGCGCCCACGCCCGCCGCGTGGACGTCCTGCACGCCCGCCTGCTGAAGACCGCTCGCGTGCCGACCTGCGGGGGCCCGACCAAGCTCCAGGCGCGCCGGTACCGCCAGGCCGTGCTGGCCGCCGTGCGCGGCGCGCCCAGCAAGCAGGCCGCGCGCCTGCGCGCCGCGCAGCGCCGCCTGCCCGCCATCCGCAAGTGCGCCGCCGACGGAGCGATTGCCGGCCTGAGGGCGTTCACCCTGATCGGCAAGCTCCCGGTCGGCGCGTACCCCACGTCCGTGCAGGTCACCCCGGACGGGCGCCTGCTGTGGATCGCGGGCAAGGGCTTCGGGGCGGGCGCCAACCCCGACTACACCTTCGACGGCGACAAGCAGGCCTTCGGCAAGGTGCAGACGCCGTACGGCGCCTACGTGCTCGACAAGCTCCAGGGTCTCCTGGGCCGAGCCACCGCACCCACCGACCTCGACGTGCGCAAGCTCACCCCGGCCGCCGACGCGCAGACGGTGCCGGCCAACGCGCGCCAGGCTCCCGCGGACACGGTCATTCGCCCCGGCGGACCCATCAAGCACGTCTTCTACATCGTGCGCGAGAACCGGACCTACGACCAGATCTTCGGCGCCGATCCGCGCGGCGACGGGGATCCGAAGCTCGAGCTCTTCGGCGACAACGGTGTCCCCGGCCCGCGGGGCGGGATCACGCCCAACGTCCACGCCCTGTCGCGCAGCTTCCCGCTGCTGGACCACGTCTACGCCAACTCCGAGGTCAGCGTCGACGGCCACATCATCACGTCAGGCTCGCTGGCCAACGACTACGTGCAGAAGGGCACCGCGGCCAACTACTCGCGCAAGGGCAAGTCGTTCGACTTCGGCGTGTTCCCCATCACCTTCGGCCCGAGCGACTTCGTCTTCGACCAGGCGGTGCGCCAGGGCGTGAGCTTCCGCGACTACGGCGAGGCGGCGGCCGGCAACACGCCGTTCGGCGCGGGGCGACCCACCTACCCGCAGGTCCAGGCCAACTCCGACCAGACCTACCCGAACAACGTCCAGATCGGCTGCGTGGCCCCGGCGGGTCCGGGGGCGAACCTCGCCACGTGTGCGCAGGACTCCGGCTCGCTGGGCACGGGCGGCAGCCCGTCGGCGATCCCGAGCCGCTTCAACGTGTTCGCACCGCAGTTCCAGGCGCAGGTCGCCTCGGGCACGGTGCCCGCCTTCAACTACCTCATCCTCCCCAACGACCACACCAACGGGACGAAGGCGGGCGCCTACTCGCCGCAGGCCCTGATCGCCGACAACGACCTGGCGGTCGGGCAGATCGTCGACCTCATCTCCCACAGCTCGGTCTGGGCGTCGTCGGCGATCTTCGTCATCGAGGACGACTCCCAGGACGGCGCCGACCACGTCGACGCACATCGCATGCCGGCGTTGGTCATCTCGCCCTACGCACGTCGCGGCGCGGTGGTCCACACGCGCTACGACCAATACTCGGTGCTGCGCACCGCCGAGATCCTTGCCGGGCTCGAGCCGCTGACGATCAACGACGCGCTGGCCACGCCGATGTACGACGCGTTTGCGCCGTCCGCGGACGTCGAGGCAACGCGCTACACGGCGATCAAGCCGACGCAGTCGATCACGGAGGTCAACGGCTCCGCGGCGCCGATGGCCGCCCTCAGTCGCGCCCTGCCCTTCGACCAGCTCGACCTCGTCCCGCAGGCGGTCATGGACCGCGTGCTGTGGGCGTCGGCCTACGGCGATCGGCCGGCCCCGCAGCCTGGGCCCGGGGCCTCCCCGCAGGAGCATGCCCGCGCCGTGGGCGCCCTGCGGGTCATCGCCCGCGGGGGAAATGCCCGCCGGTGGCTCCGCACTCACTCAGACAGCGAGGAGGAGGAGGAGGAGGAGGCCCCCGTCGGCCGAACGGCGAACCGTGGCCGTGACGCCCTCCCCCCCGCCGTTCGCGCCCGCGCCGCGGCGCAGGCGCGCGGGGTGCTCGACCGCCTCAGCCCCTGACAGAGGCGGCCGTCCGGTCCGCCAGCCGCTCCTAGCGCTTCTTGGCCTTGGTGCGGCGCTTGCTCTTCGTGCTCTTGGAGTTGCCGGCCCCGGCGCGCTGCGCCACGGAGCTTGCCGCGTTCTTGGCGGTGCTGCCAAGCGCCTTCGCGGCGGCGCCGAGGCTGCGCCCGGCGCCGCGCGACGCGCCCTTCGCGTCTTTTGCGCTGGCCTTCGCCGCCTTGCCCCTGCGGGTTGCGGATGCCTTCTTGCCTGCTGCGCTGCGCTGCGCCTTGGTCTGGGCCACTGGTCTGCCTTCCTCGTGAATGGTCGGGGTAAGAGGCGTCGCCTACCCCGCCCGGGCCCTCAGCGAAGCGTGTGGATGACGAACTCGCGGCTGACGTTCGGGGCGAAGTCGCCCTGCAGCCCGACGAACACGCGGTAGTGCCCGCCGCGGCGCACGCGGACGGACTTCGAGAAGCGCGACGCAGACGCCGTACCGGTCCGCGTCGCAGTGCCGGCAACGACGACCCAGCGGTCACGAGACCGCTTCTGGATCGCCACCTGCGCCCCCGGGCGCACCGGGCGGATGTAGCCGCTGAAGTTGACCTTGCGGCCCTTGTGCACCCGCGTGCGGCTCACGCGCGCGACGACCTTGACGGCGACCGGCACGAAGAGGATCGGGCTGACGATCCCCGGCTTGCTCGAGAGCACGACGCGGTACTGCGTCGTCAGCGGGACAGTGAGGAGGGCCTGGGAGAAGTTGCCGGCCTGATCGGTGAGCAACGCGTTGCCGACGTTCTGGAAGCCGCCGGTGTACGGGAACGGGTTCTGCTGGAAGCGAACGGCCTGGCCGGCGTTCCCGGTGCCCGACAGGTTGCCCGACAGCACCGTCCCGCCGCCGAAGACGACCGGGTTCGGCGCAGCGGTGAGGGTGAGCCCGAGCGGCTGCTTGGGGGTCACGAAGCTGCGGTCCGAACCGCGCGTGGTGCCCGCGGCGCTGCGGGCCACGATGCGGTAGTGGTAGCGCGTCGCGGGCGCCAATCCGGCGATGTCACCGGTGGCCGCGACGTTCTTGGACCCGTTGCCCAGCGCCGCGTCCGGGGTCTGCGCGCCGTAGGTCGTCGTCGTCCCGTACTGGAAGAAGGACGTGGTCGCCGTGCCCTGCGGGTTGACGGTGCCCGTCAGCGTGGCGCTGGTCTGCGCGACCCGCGCGGCGCCTCGGGTTGTCGCGGTGGGCCGTGTGGCGGCCGCGGCGATCGATGGCACGAGGGTGAGAGTGAGCAGGGTGGCAAGAAGGGGGCGCATGCCCGAGGCAAACCGCTCAGGGCGGACGAGTTGCGCCCTGCTCAGCGCAAGCCGGCGAGGCCGGAGCTTCGTGGGCTTCGCTCCCAAGCCCGTTGTCTCGAGAACGAGCCTGCGGAGCTGAGGCGACCCGCCCCTCCGGGGTGCACCGGCGCGCCGCCCACCAGGGGCGCCGCGCCGGGTCGTCGCGCGAGGACCTTCGCACGGGGCCGCGGTGCTGCCCTATCGTCCCGCGCATGAGCGAACCAGAGCGGCCCGGCGGACGATCGATACGGCGCCTCGCGCTGCGTCTGGCCGCGGTCCTCGTGGCGGCCATCGCGCTGCCGGCGGGTGTGGCCGTCGCGCTCGGCGACCCCGTCAACGACCTCTTCGCCCTCGGCCAGGGCAGCGGCCAGAAGCCTGACAGGGTCGAGATCGCGCAGCGCGCCGAGCCGCCGTTCCTCGCCAGCCCGCGGGCCAAGTGCGGCCCGGGTTCGCGCCCGGAGCCCGGGGTTCAGGGCCGCGTCCCGGCCGGCTCGGCGACCAACGGCCTGAGCTGCAACATCGACCTCGTCTCCCACCAGGGAACCTCCGGCGGGTACAAGGTCTTCCACTACGTCGACACCCAGGGCCGCAGTTGCGCGTTCTACGACACCGCGCTGCTGTTCCCGGTCAACGCGTTCAAGCTCGACGCGACCTCCCAGGGCGTCGCCGTGCTCGACATGTCCGACCCGACCCATCCGGTGCAGACCGACACGCTGACCGAGGCGCCGATGCTCTCGCCGCACGAGTCGCTGAGCTTCAACCCCAAGCGCGGGCTGATCGCCGCCGTCCTGGGCAACCCGACGACCTACCCCGGCCTCGTGTCGATCTACGACGCGAGCGCCGACTGCCGCCACCCCGTGCTCAAGTCGTCGTCGCTGGTGGCGCGCTTCGGCCACGAGGGCAACTTCGCGCCCGACGGCAAGACCTTCTACGCCACGGGCACCGCCCTGGAGGCGATCACCGCAATCGACGTGACCGACCCAGCCGCGCCGCACCCGGTCTGGCAGGGCAACGTCTACTCCCACGGGCTCACGCTCTCAGACGACGGCAACCGTGCCTACATCGCCGACCCGGGCGGCCACGACATGCTGATCCTCGACACGAGCGAGATCCAGGCCCGCAAGCCCCACCCGCAGGCCCGCGAGATCAGCCGGCTGACCTGGCGCGCCGCGTCGATCCCGCAGAACGCGATCCCTTTCACCAAGGACGGCAAGCCCTACGTCCTCGAGTTCGACGAGTTCGACGCCTCGACGCTCGGCAACGGAAGCCCCGACGACGTCGGCGCGGTACGCATCATCGACGTCTCCGATGAGCGCGCCCCCCGATCGGTGGGCAACCTGCGCTTGCAGGTCGATCAGCCCGAGGACCACAAGGCCGCGGCGGGCGACCCGGGCGGCGGCGGCTCGCCGCAGGGCTACGCCGCGCACTACTGCAACGTGCCCACGCGCGTGAACCCGACGATCGTCGCGTGCTCGTTCATCACGTCGGGGCTGCGCGTGTTCGACATCTCCGACGTCACGTCCCCGAAGGAGATCGCCTACTACGTCGCGCCGACGCAGGCCCGAGCCGAGAACAGCTTCAAGGCCAGCGACTTCGCGATGTCCCAGCCGGCGTTCGTGCCCGAGCGCCACGAGATCTGGTACACCGACGGCACGTCGGGCTTCTACGCGCTGCGGGTCACGAACTCCGTGTGGCCGAGCGACGCAGCTGCGTCGGGAGCGGGCGGCGCGCGCACGTGCAAGGGCCGGCGAGCGTTCCCCGCGACTGTCCACGTTCCGCGCGGAGCGCGCGTCCGGCGCGCAACCGCGTTCCTCGCCGGCAAGCGGCTCCGCATCACGCGCCCGGGGCGAGCGGTGCGAGTGCAGGTCGACCTGAAGGGCCTCAACCGCAGTTCGGTCTCGCTGGTCATCCGTGTGCGCCTGCGCAGCGGCCGCCTGATCACGTCGCGCCGCACGTACCACCCGTGCACGCGGCGCGGCCGCGTCCCGGCTTCTTAGGAGGTCTTTCAAATCATGGGCCTCGCGGCCCTCCCCGCTCTCGCTCTGGGAGGGTCGGCCATCGCCGGCGCGACCAGCGGAGGGACCACCACCACCGAGAAGACCGACGGTCCGGACGCCGCCCTCACGGGCGCTCCCGCGGGGAAGGCCGGGAAGGCCGCAACCGACGCCGTCGGCGGCGGCAAGGTCGTCTCCGTCGAGAACACCGACGAGGGCGGCCCGGCCGTCTACGAGGTCAAGGTCGCCGACGGCGGCAAGGTCACCGAGGTCCAGGTCAGCAAGGACTTCGCGGTCACCAGCAAGAAGGCCGACGACGACCAGGGCACCGACGCCCAGGACAAGGGCGACGGCGAGAACCCCGCCAAGTAGGCAGCGAGGGATCCCCCCGCCACGGCCCGCCGTGCTCTGCGCGGCGGACCGTGGCATCGTCCCTCCCGTGCGGACCACGGTGGGCGTGTGCGAGGACGACGACGAGCTGCGCAGCGTCCTGCGCTCCGCGCTCGAGCGCGACGGGGTGGCCGTCCGTGCCACCGCCTCGGGCGGCGAGGCCTTCCGGGTGTTCGCGACCGACCCGCCGGACGCGCTGATCCTAGACGTCGGGCTGCCCGACGCCGACGGGCGCGACGTCTGCCAGGCGCTGCGGGCCCGCGGCGTGAGCGCGCCGGTGATGTTCCTCACCGCGCGCGATTCGCTGCCCGACCGTCTGAGCGGGTTCCACGCCGGCGGCGACGACTACCTCACCAAGCCCTTCGAGCTCGCCGAGCTCCTGGTGCGGGTGCACGCGCTCGTGCGGCGCGGCGCCGCGTCTGCTCCTCCCCCCGGCCCGCGGGCGCGGGGGCTCGTGCTCGACCCCGCCCGCCACGCGATCGCGCTCAACCAGCACGAGGTCGGCCTCAGCCCCACCGAGTTCCGCCTGCTCGCCGCGCTCGCCGCCCGTCCCGGGGAGGTCGTGCGGCGCGCCGCGCTGATCGCCGCGGCGTGGCCCGACGGGGCCATCGTGCACGACAACACCCTGGACGCGTACATCACGCGCATCCGGCGCAAGCTCCGCGACGTGGGTGCACCCGCGGCCCTGGAGACCGCGCGCGGCGTCGGGTACCGGCTGCGATGAGCCTGCGCGCGCGGCTGCTGCTCACGTCGCTGCTCACCCTCGCGATCGGACTCGGGGCGCTCCTGGTGCTCGGCAACGTCCTGCTCGCGGTGCGCGTACGCGCAGAGACGACGACGCAGCTACGCGGCCGCGCCGACGCGCAGCTGGCCTCCCTCAGCGTGCGCCCCGGCGGCATCGCGGTGCGCGAGACCCCGAACGACCAGGCGCTGGATCGCCAGGCCTGGGTGCTCGACGGCGACCGCGTGCTCGAGCGCCCCGCCGGTGCCCCGGCGGGCCTCGATGCCCTCGCGATCCGCCTCGGCCGCGAACACCGCGTCGCGGAGATCGACGGACCCGGCGACGTGCGCCTGCTCTCCCGTCCGGTCGCCGCTCCGGGGCGGGGGCCGGCCGGCGCGCTGGTCGTCGGGCTCTCGACCGAACCGTTCGAGCGATTGCGCCAGGAGGTCCTGCTCGGCTCGCTGGTGCTGGCCGCGCTCGTGCTGCTGGCCGGCGGCCTGGCGACGCGCGGCGCCGTCGACGGCGCGCTCAGGCCGGTCGCGCAGATGACCGACAGCGCCGAGTCCTGGGGCGCGGGCGACCTCGACCGGCGCTTCAGTCTCGGCCCGCCGCGCGACGAGCTCACCGGGCTTGGCGCGACCCTCGACGGCCTGCTGGCGCGCATCGCCGCGTCGCGGCGCCACGAGCAACGCTTCGCCAGCGAGGTCGCCCACGAGCTGCGCACCCCGCTGGCCGGGGTGCGCAGCCGCGCCGAGCTGGCCCTCGGGGCCGCGGGACCGGGCGCGGAGAAGGAACGGGAGGAAGCGCTGCGCGCGGTCGTCGCGGGCACGGAGCGCCTGTCGCAGACGGTCGACGCGCTGCTGGCCATCGCGCGGCGCGAGCTCGCGCCGACCCAGGGGTCGGTCGACCTCGAGGCGATCGCGCGGGAGGTCGACGGCGTGGAGGTGAGCGTCGAGGCCGGCGTCCCTCCCACCGAGGGCGAGGCCGAGGTCGTCCGCCGGGCCCTGGCTCCCCTGGTCGACAACGCCCGCCGCCACGCTCGCTCGCAGGTCAGCCTGCAGATCTCCACCCACGGCGACCGCGTGCGCCTGGCGGTGCACGACGACGGACCGGGGCTCGACCCCGCCCTCGGCGAGCACGCCTTCGAGCCCGGCGCCCGCGGCCCGGACGCCGATGCGCAGGGCGCCGGCCTCGGCCTCCCGCTCGCGCGGCGGCTCGCGCGCAGCTGCGGCGGCGACGTCGTCGCGCTGCCCGGCCCCGGCGGGTGCTTTGCGCTCGAACTTCCGGCGCTGGGCACCGTGTACCGGGCGGCGACGACGTAGTCAGGAACCTGTCAGGCGCGCGGCGGCACCCTGCCGTCCATGAGCACGATTGCCGCCGAGCGGCCCTCCACCAGCTTCGGGCGCCAGATGCTGAACAAGGTGCCCGAGGTGACCCTCTTCTTCTGGGTCATCAAGATCATGTGCACGACCGTCGGCGAGACGGCGGCCGACTACCTCAACGACAGCCTCGGCTTCGGGTTGACCAACACGACCTACGTGACCGGTGCGCTGCTCGCCGTCCTGCTGCTGATCCAGTTCCGCCTGCGCCGCTACGTGCCGGCGCTCTACTGGACCGTCGTCGTCGTGATCAGCGTCTTCGGCACGCTGATCACCGACAACCTGACCGACCGCTACAACGTCCCGCTCACGACGAGCACCATCGCCTTCGCGGTCATCCTGGCGATCGTCTTCGCCACCTGGTTCGCCGTGGAGCGGACCCTCTCGATCCACACGATCGTGACGTCCCGGCGTGAGGGCTTCTACTGGCTGGCGATCCTCTTCACCTTCGCGCTGGGCACGGCGGCGGGCGACCTCGTCGGGGAGAAGGCGGGCCTCGGCTACGGCGTCTCCGCGTTGATCTTCGCCGGCGTCATCGCCCTGGTCACCGGCGCCCACTTCTTCCTGAAGCTCGGCGCCGTGCTGGCGTTCTGGCTGGCCTACATCCTGACCCGGCCGCTGGGCGCGTCGATCGGCGACGGGCTGTCGCAGACCAAGCACGACGGCGGCCTCGGCCTCGGGACGACGGGCACGAGCTACATCTTCCTCGGCTGCATCCTCGCGCTGGTCACCTTCCTGACGGTGACCCGGCGCGACCAGACGCCGCCGGACGTCGCCCAGGGCGCGTAGCTCTACTCAGTGGATCCGATCTCCTACCTGCAGGCGGCCATCCTCGGCGCCGGGCTCGTGCTGTCCGGCGTGTTCGCCGCCACCTAGGCGCCGACCGTACGAAACCCGCCGCGCAGCGCCTGGACGAACTCCCGGGTCGACCAGTCGGGGCTGGCGATCTTGCGGCGGATCGTCATCAGCGGGTCGCTGAAGGTGATGGGCTGATCGGTGAGCTGAAAGGCGGCCCGCAGACCGGCGTGGCGCAGGTGGCTGAACGCTTTGCGCGACCATGCTCCGAAGGGGTAGGCGAAGTAACGCACCGGGTGGCCCACGATGCGCTCCAGCGTGCGCGTGGGCTCGTCGATCTGGATCCGCCAGTCGTCGCCGGCGTACTGATCGACGCGGTGGTGATCCCACGTGTGCGCGGCAACGGTCATCCCGGCGCGGTCCAGCGCGCGCACCTGCCCGCGCGTCAGGTAGTTCTCGTTGCCGAGGACCACCGTCATGACGAAGAAGGTGGCGGTCATGTGGCGCTTGCGCAGCTCGGGCAGCGCGACGCGGTAATGGTCGTCGGCGGCGTCGTCGAAGCTCAGGATCACCGGCTTGGCGGGCAGCCTGGTCCCCGTCGTCAGGTGGGCCAGCAGCTGGTCGGGCGAGATCGTGTGGTAGCCGCGCCGCACGAGCGTGTCGAGCTCGGCGCGGAAGGTCTTCGGGGGCATGATGTAGGGCCGATCGACCGCGGCGTCGGCACCGGTCTGCGGGCGCAGCTGGTGGTAGGCGAGGATCGGGACGTCCGAACGGGCCGCGACGAACGCGGGCTTGGCGCGCAGGTCGATGCGCGGGCGGGCGGGCCGGGGGGACGGCCGGTCGCGGGCTGCCAGGGCCCCGGTCCCCCCGTCTGCGTCCTGCCCGCCCCCGCCGCACCCCGCGGCCAGCGCGAGGCAGGGGGCGCAGCAGAGCAGGACCAGGACGAGCCGCACAGCCGCGACGATACCGCGGGGCGCCGGTACGTCAACGACGGTCCGATTGCCTCAAGTCCGGTGTGAGCCCGTCGATGGAGGCTCTTGTGCAGTTCTTCGATCCCTGCTCATCCCTGCGCCGGCGGCACCGCCTCGCCGTCGCGGCGAGCGTCGGGGTGGTGGGTCTCCTCAGCGCCGGGTCCGCGTCGGCGGCGGTGCGGTACGCCAGCCCGGCGAGCAGCAGCGCCAGCGCCGCCTGCGCCCAGGCCACGCCTTGCCCACTCGCGTCCGCGATCACCAGCGCGACCCCGGGCGACGAGATCGTCATCAACCCCGGTGCGTACACCATCTCCACGCCGCTGGTGACCCCCAACCCCGTGGCGATCCACGGCGCCGCGAGCCAGCCCGCGCCAGTCCTCACCGTGGCGGGATCCATGGTGAAGGACGGCCTGAACGTGGGCAGCGGCAGCTTCATCACCCACGTCGAGTTCGTCAACCTCGCCGCCACAGTCGATTCGCTCGACCTCAGCGGCGCGGTCGGCGACGATCTCGTCGTGCGGGACCAGGGCCCGACCGCAAGTGGTGGCAACCATCCGCCGGCGGCGGTCGACCTGCTCGCGGCGCCGGGGACCGTGCTGCGCAACTCGAGCGTCTACGTCTCCGCGCCCGGCAAGTCCGGCCTCCTCGTCCGCCCCGCCAAGTCCCTCTCTGCCAATGACGGCGCGAGCATCGCCAACGTCACCGTCGTCGCCGCCGCGGGCACGGCCGGGACGACGGGCGTGCAGTCGACGTTGACCGCTTCCACGGCGACGCTCACCAACGTGATCGCCCGCGGGGTGGTCAACGACCTCCTCGGCGCGACCCAGGCGGGGCTCGTCGTCGACCATTCGAACTTCCGCCCCTCGGCGTCCTTGGGCTACACCGACGCCGGCGCCAACCAGAGCGCGGAGCCCGCGTTCGTCGACCGCGCCGCCGGGAACCTCCGCGAGGCGGCGGGCTCGCCGACCATCGACGCCGGTGCGCCTGCAGGCGCCGGCACGCTGGACCCCGATGGCAACCCGCGCACCCTCGGCGCTGCCACGGACATCGGCGCGTTCGAGTACGTCCCGCCGGCGCCTCCGGCAGGCCCGGCGGGGCCTGGCGGCACCGCCACGCCGGGTGCCGGGACGACCCCCGTGACGCAGCCGAGCGACGCCGGTGCGAGCACCGCGGCAACGGGTTCGCTCGCCGGCACGACATCGGAGGCCGCCGCCCCGGGGGCAGCAGCCGTCCTCACCGCTTCCTCCGGCCCCGTTCTGCCCCCCGCTCTCCCCCCGCACGGCCTTGTCCCCATGCTCGGGCGCAGCCTGGTCGTCACCGCCACGGGCGGTGCGGTCAGGATCAAGCCGCTGGGCGCCCGGAGCTTCGTCGTCCTCGCCGGGGCCGCGGTGCTGCCGCTCGGCTCCCTGATCGACAGCCGCAGGGGCCGGCTCACCGTCACGACGGCGCTCGACACCCGCGGTCACGTCCAGTCGGCGACGATGTCGCACGGGATGTTCACCATCGTCCAGCCGGCGGGCGCCGGCGGCATGGCCGAGATCCAGCTTCGCGGCGGCAGCTTCAGCGGCTGCCCCCGGCGCCGCCCCACGCGATCGACGACGGCCAGCACCGCGAAGGCCAAGCCCTCGAAGGTCATTCGTCAGGTGTGGGCCAGCGACCACCACGGGAAGTTCAGGACGCGGGGGCGCGACAGCGTGGCCACCGTCCGCGGCACGCGCTGGATCACCCAGGATCGCTGCGACGGCACCGTCACCAAGGTCCTTTCCGGCGCTGTGCGTGTACAGCCCAAGGGCGCCAAGGGGACCGTGTTGGTGAAGGCCGGGCACCGCTACCTCAGCGTGCGACGCCCAGCCGGCCCCGCGGGCCGGCTGTAGTCCTGGCGGTCCCCTGGAGCGCGGCCGAGCCGCGACCTCAGCGCTGGGGGCCGAGCACCCAGAACTTCAGACGGACCGGTAGCGGGGAGCGACCGTTGCCGTTGGCGACGGTGATGCGCAGGAGGTAGGTCCCGGGGCCGAGCTGCTGCCGCCCCGCGAGCCGCGCCAGCGCCACGCGACGGTGCCCGCGGCGCAGGCGCAGCTGACCGCGCGCACGACGCGCGGAGGTCTTGGCCAGGGTGATCCGGTGCTGACCCGCGCGCTCCTGGCCGCTGGTCTGCGAGACCCCCGTGAACGTGTGCGGGGTCGTCCCCGTGCCCCGGGGGCAGGAGGACCACGCCGGGGAGCCCACGCGCCGCAGGATCTCGTAGCGCACCGTCGCGTCCTGCGACAGGGAGAACCTCAGCGAGAGGCCCCGCTTGCCCGGACGGGGCGCGGTCAGCGTGGCCGACCGGACGCACCGGCGGCTCAGGGTCAGTCCGGTGATCGTCGGCAGCCCGGCGAAGGCCGGCGGTGAGGCCGGTGTTCCCGTGGGAGCGCCCTTCGTCTCGGCGGCCGGCGGTGCGGTCTGTGTCAGCGTCGCGCTTCCCGACACGCCCGGGTCAACCGACCGGTCGGTCGCGGTCACCCTGAAGTCGCCGGCCGCCTTCGTGGAGGTGATCTTCGCGCTGTACGTGCCCTTCCCGCCGGCGGTGACGGACGAGACCTGCTGACCACCGTCGACGGCGACGGTCAACCGCTCGTCCGGGATGGGGTTGCCGTTGGCGTCGCGCACCGTGGCGAGCACCGTCGACTGCGAGGCGCCGTCGGCCACGACCGAGGCCGGCTTCAGGGCGACCTCGACGGCGGCGGCGGGTCCGGGGGTCTGCGTCAGCGTCGCGCCACCCTGCACGGACCCGTCGGTTGCCGTGATCTTCGCGGCCCCGGCCGTCTTGGTGGCAGTGACCGTTGCGGTGTACGTGCCGTCGCCGTGATCCTTCGTGGGCCCAACGGACTGCCCCCCGTCGCTGGCAAAGGCGACGGGCTCGTCCCGGACCGCGTTGCCGTTGGCGTCGCTGACCGTTGCGGTGGCCGTCGACGTCGCGCTCGCGTTCGCAGTGATCGACGCGGGCTCGAGGGCGACCTTCACCCTGGCCACGGGTCCGGGGACCTGTGTCAGGGTCGCGCTGGCCTTCACCTCCGGATCGGCGGAGCCGTCTGTCGCGGTGACCCTGACGGCGCCCGCGCTCGTGGAGGAGGTGATCGTCGCGCTGTAGGTCCCGTCCCGATGGTCCTCGGTCGTGCCCACGTCCTGGCCCCCGTCGGCCCTGAACGTGATGGTGTCGCCGGTGACGCGGTTGTCGTTGGCGTCGCTGACGGTCGCCGTGGCCGTCGTCGTCGAGACACCGTTGGCCACGATCGAGGAGGGGCTCAGGGCGATCGCGACCTGAGTGGCGGGCCCCGCGGTCTGGGTGAGCGTCGCGCTCCCCTTCGCGTCCGCACCCAAGGATTGGTCGGTTGCGCTGATCGTGGACGTGCCCGCCGTCTTGGTGGACGTGATCGTCGCGGTGTAGGTGCCGTCGCCGTGGTCGGTCGGCGCTCCGACGGGCTGGCCGCCGTCGCTGGCGAAGGTCACCTTGGCGCCGCCCTCGGGCCGCTGGTTGTCGTTGACGTCGGTGACCGTTGCGGTCGCGAGCGTCGCCGAGACGCCGTCGGCCGTGATCGATGCGGGCTTCAGGGCGACCTTCACGGCGGCGGCGGGGCCAGGGGTCTGCGTCAGCGTCGCGCTGGCCTTCACGTCCGGGTCAGCCGAGCTGTCGGTCGCGGTGACCTTCGCCGTCCCCGCCTTCTTGGTCGACGTGATCGTCGCGGCGTAGGTGCCGTCCCCGTTGTCCTTCGTCGCCCCCGCGCGCTGACCGCCGTCGCTTGCGAACGTGACGGTGTCGTCCTTGACGAGGTTGCCGTTGGCGTCGGTGACCGTCGCTGTGGCCGTGGTCGCGGCGGCACCGTCAGCCGTGATCGACGTCGGATCCAGCGCCACCTTCACATCGGAGGCAGGTCCCGCCGTCTGGGTCAGCGACGTGCTCCCCGTCAACGCCGGATCGACCGAGCTGTCGGTCGCCGTGACCTTCGCGGACCCGGCCTTTGTCGAGGACGTGACCGTCGCGGTGTACGTGCCGTCGCCCTCGTCGGTCGTGGCCCCCACGGCCGGCCCGCCCGCCGCGGAGAACGTGACCTCCTCGTCGCGGATCGCGTTGTCGTGGGCGTCGGTGATCGTCGCCATGACCTTCGCCGTCGAGGCACCGTCTGCCACGATCGACGTCCGGCTGAGCGCCACCGTCATCTTGGCCGCAGGCCCGGGGACCTGGGTCAACGTCGTGGCGCTCTTCAAGCTCGGATCCGCCGAGCCGGCAGTCGCGGTGATCTTCGCGGTCCCGGCGACCGTCGTCGACGTGATCGTGGCGGAGTAGGTCCCGTCCCCCTGGTCGGTGGCGGGCGAGATCGCTTGGTCCCCGTCGCTGGTGAAGGCGAGTGTCTGGCCGCTGACCGGGTTGCCGTGCACGTCGGTCACGGTCGCCGTCGCGGTGGACGTGGACGAACCATTGGCGACGATCGAGGTCGGGTTCAGGGCGAGCGCCACGCGGGCCGCGGGGCCCGCCGTCTGCGTCAGGGTCGCGCTTCCCCCGACGGCGGGGTCGACCGAGTGATCGTTCGCCGCGATCGTCGCGGTCCCCGCCTTCGTGGTCGAGGTCACGACCGCCGAGTACGTCCCGTCCCCGCGATTGGTGACGGAGGAGAGCGTCGGGCCCTCGGCGCTCGTGAACGTGACGTCGTCGCGGGTGACCGGGTTGCCGTTGGCGTCGGTGACCGTTGCCGTGGCCGTCGACTGCGAGGACTCGTCGGCCACGATCGACGCCGGGCTGAGCGCCACCTTCACGTCGGTGGCCGGCCCGGCGGTCTGGGTCAGCGTCGCGCTGCCCTGCACGCCCGGATCGACCGAGCCGTCGGTCGCCGTCACCTTCGCCGTCCCCACCTTCTTGGTCGACGTGATCGTGTTGGTGTACGTGCCGTCCCCGTTGTCCCTCGTCGTCCCCGGTGCCTGGCCGCCGTCGCTGGCGAAGGTGACCGTGTCGCCCTTGACCGGGTTGCCGTTGACGTCGCTGACCGTGGCGGTGGCGATCGACTTCGCTGCGCCGTCGGCCACGATCGACGTGGGGCTCAGGGCCACCTGTACCGTCGTTGCGGGCCCGGCGGTCTGCGTCAGCGACGCAGTTCCGGCTACGCCAGGGTTGGCCGAGCGGTCGGTCGCCGTGACCTTCGCCACGCCGGCGTTCTTCGACGACGTGATCGTCGCGGTGTAGGTGCCGTCGCCCCGGTCGGTGGTCTGGCCCACGGCCGGGCCACCCTCGGCGGCGAACGAGACCGTCTCGCCCAGGACAACATTGCCGTATGCGTCGGTGACCGTTGCCGTGGCAGTCGACTTCGACGTGCCGTCGGCCACGATCGACGCCGGGCTCAAGGCCACGGCGACGCCGGCGGCGGGCCCCACGGTCTGGGTCAGCTGCGCGGTGTCCGACAGCGATCCGTCGGTCGCCTTGATCGTCGCAGGGCCCGCCTTGGTCGACGACTTGATCGTCGCGGTGTACGTGCCGTTCCCGTTGTCGGTCACGGCGCCGGAGCTCTGCCCGGTGCTCCCGCTGAACTCGACGGCCTCGCCGGTGACCGGGTTCCCGTCGGCGTCGGTGACCGTCGCGGTCGCCGTGGTTGTGCTCGATCCGTCCGCCACGAGGGATGATTGGTCCAGGGACACCGCGACGCGCGCCGGCCTGGCGACCGCGTAGCGGATGACCACGGACGGCTGCGTGCTCGAGGTGGCCGCGATGCTGCCGTTCGGCGCGAAGCTCGACCCGCCGCCGGCGCCGGAGCCACCGCCACAGCCTGAGCCGCCGCCACCGCCGCCGCCGTAGTAGCCGCCGCTGCCGCCGCCGCCGCCCCCGTAGCCCCCGGCATTGCCGCCCTGGCCGCCGTTGCCGCCCGTTCCCAGGCCCCCGCGGGCGCCGTTGGTAGATCCGCTGCCGCTGTTCGAACCGCCCTGTCCGCCCGCCGTCTGGGTGCCGGCGAAGCCGACATCGCCCGCGAACTGATTTTGGTGGCAGGTCTTCCCCAGACCTCCGTCGCGCCCCGCGGCCCCGCCGCGGCCACCCCTGAATCCGTAGGTGACAGCGCCGTCGCCAGTGGAGCCGCCGGCGCCGGCGCCGCCTGCGGCCACGAGGATCCGGTTGTCGGTGTTGAGCGCCGTGCCGAAGGGACTGGCCACCAGGCCGCAGGCGCTGCGCGAGCACGTGCGCACATCTGAAGCCCCGCCGCCGCCGCCGCCGGAGCCGTTGAGGCTCGCCCCGCCTGCGCCGCCGCCGTTGAAGCCGCCGCCGGCGCCCGAGCCGGACCCGCCGACCTCGACGTAGAGCATCTGGCCGGGTGTGACCTCGATGTCGCGCGTCACCCGAGCCCCGTTGCCCCCGTCCGCCACCCCTGAGCCCGCTCCGGGCGCGCCCGTCGCCGTCACGTGGGCGCTGGTCACGCCGGCGGGGACGATGAAGCACTGCTCGTAGCCCTTCGGCGTGAACGTCGTCGCGTCGGCGCTGGCACACACGAGCACCTGCGTCAGGGTCGCGCTGCCCTTGGCGCCGGTGCTGGAGTCGGTCGCCGTGATAGTCGCGGCGCCGGGCACCGAGGTCGAGGTGATCGTCGCCGTGTAGGTCCCGTTGCCCGCGTCGGTCGTGGAGCTGACCTGCTGCGAGCCGCTGCTGGTGAAGCTCACCGGATCGCCGCTGACGCGGTTGCCGTTGGCGTCGGTCACGGTCGCCGTCGCCGTCGAGGTGCTCGAACCATCTGCGGGGACCGAAGACGGGGCGAGCGTGGCCGAGACCGTGGTAGCCGGCCCAGGCTGCTGCGTGAGTGTGGCGCTGCCCTTCACTGGCGAGCTGGGCGTCGAGTCGGTCGCGGTGATCGTCGACGATCCCGCCCCCTTGGTCGCGGTGATCGTCGCGGTGTAGGTGCCGTCGCCCTTGTTCGTCGTCGGCCCGACGCCCTGGCCGCCGTCGCTGCTGAACGTGACTGAGTCGGTGCGGACGGGGTTGCCGTCGGCGTCGGTCACCGTTGCCGTCGCCGTCGACGTGCTGGAGCCGTTGGCCACCAGCGAACTGGGACTGAGAGCGACCGTCACCTTCGTGGCGACCTGCACCTTCTGCGTCAGCGTGGCGGTGCCGGACAGCGAACCGTCGGTCGCGGTGATGGTCGACGTCCCCGCGCTCTTGGTCGCGGTGATCGTCACGGCGTAGGTGCCGTCGCCACGGTCGGTCACCGAGCTGATCGGCTGCCCGCCGGTGCTGGAGAACGTGACCGTCTCGCCGGCCACCCCGTTGCCGTTGGCGTCCTTCACGGTCGCCGTCGCCGTCGTATTCGCGTTGCCGTCCCCGCTGATGCTCGCTGGGTCCAGGGCGACGGACACGTTCGTCGGGCCAGCAAGACGCAGCTCCACGTTGGGCGTACCGGTGGCATCGGCACCGACGGTCCCACCGGGGGCGTAGCTCGAGCCGCCACCGCCACCGCCGCCACCGCCACCGTACAGGTCGTTCGAGCCGCCGGACCCGCCGCCTCCGCCGAAGTAGCCACCGCCACCGCCGCCGGCACCGCCTCCCCCGTAGAAGCCTGCGCCCTCGCCGCCCGTGCCGCCGCCGCCCAGGGTGCCTGCGTCACCCGATCCGGCACCCAAGCCTCCCGAGGCGCCGCTGCCGCCCGCAGTGGCCGTGCCGGCGCCGCCACCCCCGCCACCGCGGCAACAATACGCGGTGCCGCCGGGCCGCCCAGCGGGGCCGCCCCCACCGACGAACGGGTAGGAATTCGAGCCGAGGCCGCCGTCCCCGCCCCCACCGCCCGCGACGACCAGTCGGCTGTCACTCGTGGCAACGGCGCACGTTGCCTTGGAGCAGGTGCGCACGTCCGACGCCCCGCCGCCGCCAAGGCCGGGATTGCGGCCCGGTCCGCCGCTGCCGCCCCCGTTGAAGCCGCCGGTCGCGGTCGAGCCGGAGCCCGCACCGCCGACCTCGATGTAGATCGGAACCCCCGGGGTCACCGGGAGGTACCGCGCCACGCGTGCGCCCTTGGCGCCGCCGCCGCCGGGGGCACCCACGGCGATCGCGTAGATCGAGGTGACGCCTACGGGCGGGATGTAGCACTGCTCCGCGCCGGTGGCGGTGAAGGTCACCGACCCGCCGACCGTGCATCCCGTCGTTACGGCGCGCGCCGGGCCGGCGAGGAGCAGGCACGCGACGACGACGACGACCAGAACGCAGGCAGCCGCCAGCCCGGCGATCGCGCTCAGCGGGCGCGCGCGCGAGCGGCGCGGATCAACGACGGAGGACATCATGCGCCCACTGTTACGCACAAAGACTGGAGATCAACCCCGGCGTTGCAAGTCCAGGGGAAAGAGCAGGGGTCCCCTGCTCTTCAGCGCTGAGCCTCCGGGAGCCGCGTCCTCAGTCCCCCCCGCCACCCTTGACGCGACCCAATTGGGACCGCGACGTGATCCCGAGCTTGCGGTACGCCCCCGACAGGTGGCCCTCGACCGTCTTCTCCGTGATGAACAGCGCCTGGGCGATCTCGCGGTTGGACAGCCCGCGCGCGGCCTGCTCAGCGGTGCGCCGCTCCGACTGCGTCAGCGCCGCGGCGCCCCGGCTGTGGGTCCGCCGCGGCCGTCCACCGGCTGCGACCAGGGCCTCGACCGCGGCGGCGGCCAGCGGTGCCGCACCGCAGGCCTCGGCGAGCTCGCGGGCCTCGTGCAGCGCATCGCGAGCAGCGGCGACGTCACCGGCGCCGTGGCGTTCGCGGCCGGCCGCGACCAGCGCTCGGGCACGCTCGAGCGGTGCCCCGGCCGATTCGCCGAGCTGCGCCGCCTGCTCGATCAGCTCGCGCCCCTCGTCACCGCCGACGACGAGTCCGCGCCCCCGCTGCGCCGCAGCCACCACTGCCGGCGCGCCGAACGCCTGCGCGAGGGAGAGGTTCTCGGCGCTGAGCGTGCCGGCTTCCGCGTCCCTTCCCAGCGCGTGGAGCGCAACGGCCGCAGTGCCGCGCCACGCGATGTCCGCCGGGTTGACTGCCCCCACGGCCAGCTGGCGCTCACCGCAGGCGAGCACGTCGGCGAGCCCCTCCTCCATGCGGCCCTGCGCGATCCGCAGGCGACCGCGGGCGTGCAGGCCCGGGCTGAAGACGACCAGCGCGGGGATCTCGCGCCCCAGGACGCCCGAGGCCACCACGTCCTGCGCGTCGTCCAGGCGCCCCTGGTCGACGAGGCTCTCGACGAGCCAGCCGGCCACGTAGGCCCGCCCGAGCCCCTCGTCGCCCAGCGCGGCGATCTCGTGTGCGTCGGCCTCAGCCCCGCGCAGGTCGCCGCGCAGCAGGCGCACCCGGGCCCGGATCGACAGCGTCCCCGTGTACGACACGACCGAGCCGCGGCGCCGGGCGCTGTCCAGCACGCCCTCGAGCACCGTCGTGGCGCCCTCGGGGTCACCCGCCACTGCGAGGGCCATCGCAGCGAGGAACACGGGCATGGAACCGGCGGCGGTGTCGGCGGCTCGCGCATCGCCGTGCAAGGCGATGCGCGCTTCCCGCAGCACCTCGGCGGCGGGCTCGGCCGCGAGCATCGCGTCGTAGGCCCGGATCGCGCGGACCCGGGTCAGCGCCGCCGGTCCGGTGATCGTCGCGGCGGCGTCGGCCACCCGCCGGCGCACGCCGACCCGGTCGGGGACGAACTGGGCGAGCTCGACGAGCCGCGCCACAAGGCGCTCACGTTGGACGGTCTGCTGGCCCGCGACCTGCGCCAGCGCGCGCTCGGCAACCACGACCGCCTCCGGCGAGCGGTTGAGGCTGTGCAGCGCACGCGCCAGGTCATCGGCGATGGTGGCGGCGAGCGGCGTCTGCGCCGCCTGGTCCAGCGCAGCCTGGAGGTGCACGGGCGCGATCGCCGCGCTGATCCGCATCTCAGCCAGCCCGAGCTCGTGCAGCACGCTCGCCTGCTCTGCTTCGCTGGGAGGCTCGACGAGCGCGCGTCCGAGCAGCGCGACGGCGGTCTCGGGGGCGCCCCGGGTAACTGCGCGCGCGGCGGCCCGGCGCAGCGTGGCAACGGCCTTCCGGTCACCCGACGGCGGGATCGCCAGGAGGTGGCTGGCCACGCCTTCGACGTCGCCGCGCGCAGCGAGGACCGCCACGGCACGCCGCGCCAGGTCGGTGCGCTCGGCGCGATCGAGCGACGCGACGATCGCGGCGCGGCTGACCGGGTGCACGAACGCGACGCGCGGCTCGATCGCGACGAGATCTGCCCCGAGCAGCCGGTGGGCTGCGTCGGCGAGCTCCTCGGGGTCGAGCTGAGCGGTCTCGCGCGCGAGCTCGGCGTCGCTGCCGTCGCCGACCAGGGCGGCCGCCCGGGCGAGGCGTTCGGCGGCCGGCCCGAGGCCGGCGAGGCGGTGCAGGACCAGCCGCGTCACGGCCTGGGGCCCGATCTCCCCGACCCGCCCCGCCTGCGCGGTGACGGGCTCAACCCCCTGCGCACGAAGCGATCCGACCAGCTCGCGCACGAAGAGCGGGTTGCCGCGTGTCGCCTCGTGGCAGGCCTGCGCGAACTCGGGATCGGGCTCGGCTCCGAGCCCGTCGCGCACGAGCAGGCGCACCGCTTCGGCGCTGAGCGCCCGCGGGCGGACCGTCTGCGCGAGGCGGTTGACGACGAGGTCATCGGCCGGCGTGTCCTGCCCGGGTTGCTCGTCGCAGCGCAGGGTCGCGACGAGCAGCACCGGGAGGCCTTCGATCCGGCGGGCGAGGAACGAGATCCACCGCAGGGACGCAGCGTCGGCCCACTGCAGGTCGTCCACGCCCACCACCAGCGGCCGCTGGTCAGAGACGTTGACACACAGCCAGTACAGCGCGTGCAGCGTCGAGTAGTCCGACCCGAGCGCAGGCGTGTCCTGGGCGGCGGATCGGTCGAGCGTCTCTGCGGCCAGCCCGGCGGCTCCCGCGAACATGGCGGCCCGCTCCGGTTCGGCGGCCCGGGCGACGATCGGCTCGAAGAGCTGGCGTACCACGCCGAAGGCGAACCCCCGCTCGAACTCCGACGCGCGCGCCAGCGCCGTGCGCATGCCGGCGCCGTGGGCGGCGGCCATCGCGGTGCGCAGCAGCGCCGTCTTGCCGATGCCCGCGGGGCCGAGGAGGACGACGCTGGTTCCCTGGCCGCGGCGAAGACGATCGACCGCGGTGCGCAGCGTGCCGAGGTCGGCGTCGCGCTCGAGCAGCTCCGTCGGCGCGACCACGGTCATGGAGGCTCGAACTCTACCCCGCCGCCCGGTCCCGGCCCGGGGGCCGGGGGATCAGCCGCCGCCGGTCAGGACCCAGAACTTCACGCGGGCGGTGTTCGACGTCCTGCCGGAGGCGTCGGTCGCGGTCACGTAGAGGATGTAGGTTCCGGGCGTCAGCGTCCTGAGCTGGGCGATCTGCGCGAGCGTGACGCGTACCCGGCCGGCCTTGGCTGTGCGCAGCCGCGAACGCGAGGCGCGTGAGGCGGTGCGCGCCAGGCTCGTGGTGTTGGCCCCGGCGACGCCGTCACGCTGCTGACTGGACACCTCGGTCGCGCGCCCGGGCACCACGCCGCGCACCGGCGGACACGTGCTCCGGCCCGGGCTCGCGTCACGCTTCTTGATCACGTAGCGCACGGTCGCGAGCACGTTCAGCCTGAACGTGAACGCGAGGCCGCTCGCATCGCCCGTCGGGGTGATCAGCTGCGCACCACGCACGCACCGCTGCCGCGCGGCGAGGTCGCTGATCACCGGCGCCGGGCCGAGCGCCGGGAACGTGCTGAGCTGCCGGAACGCCAAGGCGCTCGGTTCCACGCCCGCGCCGCCTGCGCACGCGAAGCTGCCGGGCGGGGCCATGAACACCTTGGTCAGGCACGCGCCCAGCGCCTGCTGGCCGTAGGCGTTGGGGTGAAAGGCCTCCTGCAGCTCTCCCTGCTGGATCGTGCTCCCTCCCAGGAAGCGGCCCCACTCCGCACCCGCGGGGGCCGGGCGGGCCAGCGGCGTGCTCTGCGCAGCGGTCTTGGAGCAGAACTCGTGCCCCTGGAAGGCGTCGATCAGCTCGAGGGTCTCGATCCCGCGCGACTGCGCGCCCGCTCGCACCACGTCGCCGATCTGGGGCGCGGCCCGATCGCGGGCCCAGTTGAGGTCCTGGTCGTAGAACGGGCAGCCGTTGGCCGTTCGCTCGGAGCCGGTCTCGGGATAGCGGGTCTCGGCGGCCCGGGGGGCCACCGACGGATAGGTCTGCAGGATCAGCCGGTAGTCGCTGCCGGAGTAGCCGGCTTGGGTCATGACCGCGCGGATCTCGTCGATCGCCTTGCCGACCGCGGCGATCACCTTGGGTTTGAGCGCGTCGATCTTCTGCTGCTGGGAGGGCTCGCACGGGCCGGTCTTCGCCGTGTAGGCCTGGAGGCACGCGGCGATGATGCTGGCGAACCCGAGGTCGTTGCCGCCGATCGAGAGCATGACGAGCTTGACGTTCTTGCTCTGGGCGACCGGCAGCAGCTTGTCGGCCTGCGGCGGCTCCCCGTTCTGGCCCACCCCGCCCTGGGAGGCGCGGAAGATGTTCTTGGTCTGCCCGCCGGAGCACGAGAGGTCGATGCGCTCGGCGACCGCGAGGCGTGCGCTCTTGATCTCGGCGACGTCGGAGCGATGGCAGCCTGCGTTCTCGGTGCCCGCCTCGTACACCCGCGTCTTGTCCACCTGGCACGCGAGCCCAGCCGGAAGGCACGCCCGGTCGGTGCCGTCCTTGTCGCCCACGGGGGTCACCGAGTTGCCGGCCCAGCGCCCCGCTTCGCCGGAGATGTAGGAATCCCCCAGCGAGACGGCCGCCGTGGTCGGCGAGGACGGCCCGGCCCACGCCGCTGGGACGAGCACGAGACTGAGCACAAGCGCGCCGAGCGCAGCGGTGAAGGGCATGTGAACGATGGTACGCGTGCCCTTCCCAGCGGGCGCCGGTCGTCCCGCCGCGGCCTGATCTGAGCGCTACGTGCCGCAGAACGTGCGGTAGGCCCCGTCGTTCGCGGGCGCGGGGCCCGCGTAGTCCTGGAGCCCGGGGCGCTCGTCGAACGGGCGCGCGAGCACGTCGAGCAGCCGTTGCAACGGTGCGAGATCACCGACGCTGGCCATCGTCAGCGCGTCCTCGACGTGATGGTTGCGAGGGATGTAGACCGGGTTGACCCGGTCCATCGACGCCGCGATCGTGTGCAGGCCCGAGGACTGCTCTGACACCCGGGCCATCCAACGCTCCGACCACGCGCCGAAGGCGACGGGGTCGGCGAACAGCGCGCGCGCCGGCGCCGCGTCGCCACCCAGCACGCGTGACAGGGCGCGCAAGCACGAGGTGTAGTCCACGTCCTGGGCGTCTAGCAGCCCAAGGAGCTCGTCGATCAGCGTGTCGTCCTGCGGCCCGGCGCCGGGCAGGCCCAGCTTGGCGCGCATTCCCCGGCCCCAGTGCTCGGCGTAGCGGGAAGGAAAGGACTGCAGCACCTTGGTGGCCGCGGCAACGGCCGCATCGGTCTGAGGGTCGATCAGCGGCAGCAGCGTCTCGGCCAGCCGCGCCAGGTTCCACTGCGCCACGGGCGGCTGGTTGGCGTAGGCGTAGCGCCCGCCGTGGTCGATCGAGCTGAACACCGTCGCGGGGTCGAACGCGTCCATGAACGCGCACGGGCCGTAGTCGATCGTCTCGCCGGAGATCGTCATGTTGTCGGTGTTCATCACGCCGTGGAGGAACCCGACGAGCATCCAGCGCGCGATCAGCGCCGCCTGGACCTCGACGACGCTCTCGAAGAGGGCGAGGTACGGGTTCGCCGCCTCCTGCGCGTGGGGATGGTGGCGGGCGATCGCGTGGTCGGCAAGGCGCCGCACGAGGCCGGGCTCGCCGCTGGCCGCCGCGTACTCGAACGTGCCGACGCGCAGGTGGCTGGCGGCGACGCGGCTCAGCACCGCGCCGGGCAGCAGGGTCTCGCGCCGGACCTGCTCCCCGGTGGCCACGACCGCCAGCGCACGCGTGGTCGGGATGCCCAGCGCGTGCATCGCCTCCCCCATCACGTACTCGCGCAGCATCGGCCCGACCGCAGCCTTGCCGTCTCCCCCGCGCGCGAACGGCGTGCGCCCCGACCCCTTCAGGTGCAGGTCACGACGATGGCCGTGCACGTCCAGCAACTCGCCCAGCAGCAGGGCGCGGCCATCGCCGAGGCGCGGTGAGAACCCCCCGAACTGGTGCCCGGAGTAGGCCTGGGCCACCGGCTCCGCGCCGTCGGGCACGGCGTTGCCGACGAGGACGGCGACGCCCTGCGGCGCCCTCAGCGCGCCGGGGTCGACGCCCAGTTCCGCGGCGAGCTGCTCGTTGAGGATCAGCAGCTCGGGGGCAGGTGCCGGCGCCGCCGTCCACGGCTCGTACAAGCCCTCGAGCTCGCGGACGTAGAGGTTGTCCAACGCGAACAGCGGCCGGGCGGCGACGCTCATGGGCTCCAGGCTAGAGCCGGCCCCGGGCGCGGCGCGGCGCGACGCGCACCAAGGCGGCAGAACGCCGACGCCGGCGATGCCCGATGATGTCGGCGTGCCTCCCATGGTCGACGTAGCGGTCATCGGCGCCGGCTTCTCCGGCATCGGCGCGGCCACGGCCCTTTCCCATGCGGGGATCGAGAGCTTCGTCCTGCTGGAGGAGGGAGCGGGCGCCGGCGGTGCGTGGCACTGGAACACCTATCCCGGCGTGGCCGTCGACATCCCCTCGTTCAGCTACCAGTTCTCCTACCGGCAGCAGCCCGACTGGTCTCGCGTGTACGCGCCGGGGGCCGAGCTCAAGGCCTACGCGGAGGACTGCGTCGACCGCTACGGCCTGCGCTCGCGGATCCGCTTCGACACGACGGTCACCGGGGCGCGGTGGGCCGACGACGCACGCGTGTGGACGCTCTCGACGGCCGACGGCGACACCGTCACCGCCCGTCACGTCATCGGCGCGACCGGCGTGCTCACCAAGCCCAAGCCGCCCGACATCCCCGGCCTGGAGGACTTCGCCGGGGCGACGGTGCACACCGCGCGCTGGGATCGGTCGGTGCAGCTGCGCGGCAAGCGCGTCGCGGTGATCGGCACCGGGGCCTCCGCGGTGCAGCTCGTCCCGACGATCGCCCCCGAGGTTGCCGGGCTGACGGTGTTCCCGCGCACGCCGATCTGGTGCCTGCCGAAGCTCGACGGAGCGATGCCGGGCGCGGTGCGCACCGGGCTGCGCCGGCTCCCGGGGGCCCAGCACGCCATGCGCGTCGCGTCGCAGGCCTACGTCGAGCTGACCTTCCCGATCGCCGCCCACTACGCGTCGGTCATCCCCATGGCGGCCGCGACCGAGCGCCTGGCGCGCTACCACCTGCGCCGCCAGGTCCGCGATCCGGCCGTGCGCGACAAGCTCACCCCGCGCTACGCGCTGGGCTGCAAGCGCCCCGGTGTGAGCACCGGCTCTTCGACGTCCTCGTCCTTGCCACGGGCTTCAAGACCTTCGAGCCGGGCAACATGCCGCCGTTCCCCGTGCAGGGTCGCGAGGGAGCGGATCTGGAGGCCTTCTGGACCGCGAACCGCTACCAGGCCTACGAGGGCGTCAGCGTGCCGGGCTTCCCGAACTTCTTCACGGTGCTGGGCCCGTACGGCTTCAACGGAGCGTCCTACTTCACGCTCATCGAGAACCAGTCGCGGCACATCGTCCGCTGCCTGCAGCGCGCCCGCGAACTGGACGCCACGCGCGTCGAGGTGACCCGCGAGGCCAACGACCGCTACTTCGCCGAGATGCTCGGCCGCCGCCACCGGCAGGTGTTCTTCCAGGGCGGGTGCGCCGGTTCGAACTCCTACTACTTCGACGCGCACGGCGACGTCCCGTTCCGCGCGTCCACGACGCCCGAGGCGAGGTGGCGCAGCGCGCACTTCGACCTCGGCGACTACGCGTTCTCAGGCGGCTGACGGCTCGGTCGCGGCGCTGCGGGGGTCGATGAGGATCTTCGCGTGGGTCTCTGGATCGCCGAGCGCAGCGAACGCCGCGTCGACGCCCTCGAGCCCCACCTCGCCGGTGATCAGGCGCCGGGGATCGACCTCGCCCTCGGCGAGCATGTGCAGCGTGTCGCGGAACTCCAGCGGCGTGTAGCCGACGACGAAGCGCAGATCGATCTCCTTGTTGATCGCCATCGCCGGCGTGAACTGGTCGCGGCCGACGCAGACGCCGACGACGACCACGCGCGAGAACAGCGGCGCCCCGTCGATGATGCCGTGGATCACGCCGGGCACGCCGACGCACTCGAAGATCACCGGGTGCTTCGGCGCCGCCCCGAGCCGCTCCGCCAGCCGCCACGTGTGCCACCAGCCGACGGGCAGACGCCCGAGCTTCTCGCGCGTGCCCACGGCGAGCTCGAGGGCGGCCGGGATGTCCTCGAGGTGCCCGTGGCCGGTGGTGGCGGTGAACGGGGAGCCGTCTGCGGGATCGACGACGACGTCGGCCCCGCACGCCTGCGCGAGCGCCCGGCGGGCGGGCGACAGGTCGCTGGCCACGACCGTGCGCACGCCGCTGGCCTTGAGCATGAGGATGACGCCGAGGCCGACCGGCCCGCAACCGATCACGATCGCGACCTGCTTCTTGCCCACCTCGCCGCGGCGCACGGCGTGCCACGCCACGGCCATCGGCTCGGTCAGCGCGGCGACGTCGGGCGCGAGCCCGTTGGGCACCGGCAGCACGAGCGACTCCTCGGCGAGGACCTGGTCGGCGTACGCGCCGGGGGCGTGCGCCGACAGGCCGACGGTGTCGATCCCCTGCGGGCCGCGGATGAGCGGGAGAGCGACGACGGGCGTCCCGGTCGGCAGGTCGCCCTTGCACCCCGGCCCGTGCTCGGCGACCTCGCCGGAGAACTCGTGCCCGAAGACGACGGGCTCGGTCGAGCGCCCGAAGCGGTCGTAGCCGGCGCGGGCAGCGAGGTCGGCCCAGTCGTCGAGCCCGTGGCGGGCGTGCAGGTCCGAGCCGCAGATCCCGCAGCGCAGGACACTCAGGCGGACCTGCCCGCGCGCAGGTGTGGGCTCCGGGCGGTCGACGACCGTCAACTCGGCCGCCTGGCAGACGACCGCCTTCATCGGGTCTGCCGGGAACCGGTCACGCGTGCACCTTCTCCCACGACCGGGCCCGCCGCGTGAGGCCTCGGTGGGTCAGCGCACGCGGAAGCGCAGCGCCACCGACGGGCCCGCGACCCCCGCGGCGGCCGGGCTGACGGTGAGCTTGTAGGCGCCGCGCAGGCGCCCGAGCGTCGCGCGCTTGACGCTCACGCGCACCGGCCCGGCGGGAAGCGTCCGCACGGCGACTCGGCGCACGGGTCCGTAGCGCTTGTTGGCCACGCGGCGCTGGAGGATGATCGTCGCGGTGGCCGGGCGGTCGAGCGTGAAGGTGAACCGCGCGGGCGGGCCCACGCGGCGCGCGGCGCGCTCCAAGCGCAGATCCGAGGCGACGGGGGCGACGAGAGCGCCGGCAGGACGCGGGGGCCGAGGCCGGCTCAGGACGGCGATCGTCGAGCTCGCCAGCGACGCTTCCCCGCGCCCGTTGGGGTGCAACGGGAAGGCAGGTTCGGTTGGCGCGAGGCCCTCGAACCAGCGCGTCAACGGGAGCGTGCAGACGTCGTGGCCGATCGAAGGCGTGTAGGTGTCGACGTACTCCGCGTCGTTGGCGCGCGCCTGCTCGGCGATCATGGCGTTGATCTTCACCAGCAGCTCGTTGAAGTAGGCGATGTCGTCGGGGCTCAGCGGGACGGTGGGGTAGCAGCCGGTTCCGTCGGTTGGTACGACGGCGGGGTAGCCGACGATCGCGACCCGTGCGGAGGGGGCGCGCTGGTGGATCCCCTGCAGGACCGCGGCCACCTTCGGCGCCGCCGCATCGATCTTCTCCTTCACCTGGTCGCGCCCGCCGGCGGTGTAGAAGTCGCGACAGGCGTGGCCGTTGGGGTTGGTCGCACCGAGCTGGCCGCACTTCGTACCCACGCTCACCAGGCCGGCGTCGTTGCCGCCGATCCCGACGGTCACCACGGCAGCGTCCGGCGTGACGCCGTTGAACTGCGGCGGGTTGGTCCCACCCGCCGGCAGCCCTGACTGCGGGTTGGCCATGTGCTTGGTCGTGGCGCCGGAGCAGCTCACGTCGCGCAGCGTCAGGCCAAACGCCGCAGCGGTCAGCGAGGGGTAGTTGTGATCGGACCGCGCGCAGTCGGCCGGCGTGCCGACCTGGTTGGGGATCAGCGGCCCGGAGGTGTAGGAGTCGCCGAGCGCGACATAGAGCCCGGCGGCCGCGGCGCTCTGCGGCGCGACCATGGCGATGACTCCGAGCAGCATCAGGACGGCGGGGCGCAGGCACATACCGCGCTGGATGCTAGCTGACCGGGCACGTTCAGATGACCGGACGTCACGCGGCGGGCATACGCTGAGGACATGGCTCACGCTGATCGAGGTTCAGGCAGGCAACGACCTCGGTTGGATCTCGGGTCGCTGCTGGCGGCGGCTGAGGCCGCTGCGCCGGTTGCCGCTGTTGAAGCCGTTGCGCAAGCGCTTGCCGAGCAGCTCGGCGCGACGGAGGTCAGCTTCCTGATCGCCGACTACAGCGGCGACTCGCTGATCCGTCTCGCGCACTCCGATCATGATCAGTCCCCGCGCCGGATCGGCCGCGAGACCGCCGAACGCGTGAGGCTCAAGGGCACCCCTCACGGCCGGGCGCTCACCGGCCAGTCGGTTGAGGTCCTCGCCGAGGGGGATGGGACGCTGCTGCTCGCGCCGGTGACCAGCCGGGGTGAGGCGGTCGGCGTCCTCGAGCTGTGCGTGCCGGGTGTCCCTGACGATGAGACGGTCACCGACGTCGCTCGTGCCGCTCATGCGCTGGCCTACATCGTGATCGCCAACCGGCGCTACACGGACCTGTTCGAATGGGGTCAGCGCACCGTTCCGCTCTCGCTTGCCGCGGAGATCCAGCATCGGCTGTTGCCCGGGTCCTACACCTGCGAGGCGGGCCAGTTCACGCTCGCCGCATGGCTGGAGCCCGCCGGGGAGGTCGGGGGCGACACCTTCGACTTCTCCCTGGATCGCGACAGCCTGCACTTCTCCATGACCGACGCCATGGGGCACACGGTCAATGCGGCGCTGCTGGCGACCCTGCTGGTCAGCAGCATGCGCAACGGCCGGCGCCGTGGAGCGAGCCTCGCCGAGCAGGCGACGCTCGCCAACGGCGCACTCGCCGAGCACGCCGCGGGCTCGCAGTTCGTCACCGGCCAGCTCGCACGCATCGACCTGACCACGGGGACCGCCGAGGTCGTCAACGCAGGCCACCCGCCGCCCCTGCGACTGCGCGGCGGCGCGGTCCAGGACGTACCCCTCGACATCGACCCTCCGTTCGGGGTCCTGCCCGACACGGAGTTCCGTACGCAGGCCCTGCCTCTGGAGCCGGGGGACCGGCTGCTGTTCGTCACCGACGGCGTCCTCGAACGCCTCGCCGCCGGCGTCGACCTCCGTGCCGCGCTCGCGTCGAGCGCCGACGAGCACCCTCGCGAGGCCGTGCAAAGCCTCATCCAGGCCGTGGTCGACGCCAGCGACGGGAAGCTGAGCGACGACGCCACCGCCATGTGCCTCGACTGGCACGGCGGGCCACCCCGAGACCGCACCACCGACTCGGGCGCCAACCTCGCGCCCTGACGCCTCGAGACACTGCTGTCGGACGTAGGTGCCGGGCTCGAGGGCGCCCGCCTGCGCGATCTCCGCGAGCATGACGCGCTTGCTGCCCGCCTCCACTGCGCTCGCGGGCCGGCACGCCGGTCCGTTCTCCCGTCGTCGCCTCAGACGTGCGAGCCCTGGGCGGGCGCGACCGGTGCCCGCAGCGTGAAGGTGGGCGGGGACGACTGGCTCAGCGTCAACCGCGCGCCCTCTCCGTGCGCGAGGGAGCGGGCGAGCGCCAGGCCGATGCCCGTACCCGTCGCGCTGTCGGAGCGCCGTTCGAAGATCGTCTCCGGGTCGAGGCCGGCACCGTCGCCCTCGTCGGCGACGGCGAGAGCGACCCATCCGCCGCTCTCATGGACGCTCAAGTCGACGGCGCCGCGACCGTGTCGGATCGCGTTCTCGACCAGCACCTCGATGATCTCGCGCACGACCGTGGGCGGCGCCTTGAGCGGCGGGACATCGCCCGTCCCCCAGATGCGGAGCGGACGTCCGGTCTCCGCGAGCCGGGGCCGCCAGGACGCCTCCGCCTCAGCGAGCAGCGCCCCGACGTCGGTCTCGCCGGGCGTGCGCGGAGCATCGCGGGCGGCGGCGAGCAGCGTGGAAACCGTCTGCTGGAGGCGCTCGACCTGGGCGAGCGCAGCGGTGAGCTCCGGGGAGGCGGGCCCGCGAAGCTCCAGGGCGTCGAGCTCGAGCTGCAGCGCCGCGAGCGGGGTGCGGAGCTGGTGGGAGGCATCCGCGCTGAACGCGCGCTCGCGGGAGACGAGCGCGTCGAGCCGCCCCGCGGCTGCGTCGAGTGCCCCGGCGACGTCGTCGACCTCGCCGATCCCCGCCCGGGGGGCGCGCACCGAGAAGTCCCCGTCACCGAGGCGTCGTGCGGCGCCGGCCAGGCGCTCCAGCGGTCCGGCGAGCCGACGAGCCAGCACCAGCGCGGCCAGGGTGGCGAAGAGCAGCACGGCGAGCGCCGCAACGCCCGGGACGACGAGCCGACGGCCGAGAGCGGAGTTCGCCTTGGCGAGGTCGCGCTGGGCGCGCACGACGCCGGTGACGCGTTCGTCGACGACGACCGGGACGGCGACGAGCAGGCGTCCGTCGCGGATGCGGCCGACCGGGGCCTGGCCGGTGAAGGCGTCGACGACGGCCGCGTCGGCCCGTGGTGGCCCACCCCGGCCCGCGAGGCGCCGGCCGGCGCGGTCGTAGACGGCCAGCTGCGCGTCGGTGGCGGGGAGCTCGATCGGGTCCCGGGCGTTCGCGTCGACGTCGATGCCCCGGGTCGCCGCGACGGTGTCGCGCTGGAGGCGCAGAAGCTCCTCGTCGCGTGAGGTCTGGCGCAGCGACAGGGCGAGCGGCAGCGCGAAGAGCGCAACCGCGACGGCGGCCACCCCGGCGATGGACAGGACGAGGCGGCGGCGCATCAGGCGCCCGGCGGTTCGGCGTCGAGGCGGTAGCCGACGCCGCGCAGGGTGGTGATGAGCGGCGGCTCGCCGAGCTTGGTCCGGAGGGTGAGGATGTGGGTGTCGAGCGTCTTGGTCGCGCCGAGCCACTCCGTCTCCCAGACCTCGCGCATGATCCGCTCGCGGGTGAGCACCCGTCCGGCCCCCGCGACGAGCAGGTGGAGCAGGTCGAACTCCTTGCGTCGCAGCTCGAGCTCACGCTCCTCGCGCCAGGCGCGCCGGGCCTCGGGATCGACCGTGAGGGGGCCGGCGAGGAGGCGGGCATCATTGGTCGGAGCCTGCGCCTCGGCGCTGCCGCGGCGCACTTGGACGCGCACGCGCGCGAGCAGCTCGGAGAGCCGGACCGGCTTGACGAGGTAGTCGTCGGCCCCGGCGTCCAGGCCGGCGACAACGTCCATCTCCGTATCGCGGGCGGTGAGGATGATGATCGGCAGCACCGGGTGACCGGCGCGCAGGCGACGGCAGACCTCGAGCCCGTCGATGTCGGGAAGCCCGAGGTCGAGCACCACGAGGTCGACGCCGGCCTCGACGGCCTCAGGCGCTGGGCGCCCGAAGGCAAGCCGACAGACCTCATAGCCCTGACCTTCGAGGCTCCGGGTCAAGCCCGCGGCGATCGCGTCGTCGTCCTCGACGATGAGGATGCTCGCGCTCATCGCCTGCGGACGCTACTCACAGATCGCGGAGCTGCTCGACCGCCGGCCGCCGGAGCGCCCGCAGGGTGAGCGTCCCGGCCGCACCGACCGCGCCGACGGTCAGCACCACGACCCCGCCCAGGTAGAGCCACGGGACGGAGAGGGAGTCCGGGGGCGGGTCGAAGACGCCGGTGAGGACCTTGATGAGCATCTGCGAGATCCCGATGGCGATCACCGTGCCGAGCACGAGGCCGCCGACGGTGACGTAGAGCGACTCACCCCACACGAAGGCGCCGAGCTGGCGGCTGCGGGCCCCGAGCGCGGAGGCGATCGCGAAGGTCCGGCGCCGTTCGGCGAAGCCGAGACCGATGGTCAGCCCAGAGGCGGCGATGGCCAGCACGAGGGCGAAGCCGAGCTCCACCTGGGTCAGGCCGGAGAGCTCCACCGCGGTGAGGTTCGACCCGACCACCTTGCGCTCGTTGACGATGTCGGTGACCTTCGCGCTCGTGCCGAGCTTCCCGGAGAGCCGCTTGGAGACGGTCGCGGGGCTCGTGCCGTCGGTCTGCACGAGGAAGGAGCCGACCGCGTCGCTGCCGCTCGCCCGGGCGACGTAGCTCGCGTTGGCTACGAAGAACGAGTCCTTCGGGGCGGTCGGGAACTCCTTGGCGATCCCGATGTAGTGGAAGGGGACCGTCTTGAACTGCTTGGTCTGCCCGTCCTGCAGGCGCAGGCGGATGAGGTCGCCCTTACTGAGCTGGAAGTCCTTGACGGTCTCCGCAGAGACGAGGATGTTGTCGGGCTTGGCCGCCAGCCCGGCGATCAGCGCCTTGGCGGTGCCACCGGCGAACCAGCCGTTCTGCAGCTTGCCGGCCTCGCCGATCGTCTGCGGGCGGACCCCGTAGAGGTCCTGAAGATCGGCGCCGACGTAGGCGAAGCGGTGCTGGAGCGGCTCGACGCTCTGCACGCCCGCCACCTGCTCGATCCGGCTCGCGCCATCGGGCCCGACCTGCACGCCGGGCGATTCGGCGACGGTCACGTCGGCGCCGTTGGAGAGCCGCGCGTCGGCCTCGGCCTGCTGGGAGTAGGTGGCGTTGAAGACCGCGGTGGAGCCCGCGAAGGCGGCGGTGAGCGCGACGAGCGTGACCGCCTTGGCCAGCAGCCGGCGCTGGCGGCCCATGGTGGCCGCGACGGTCGGCGAGAGCTCACCGGCCAGCGGCCGCAGGAGCCCGGCCAGCGGGGTGCGCCCGCGGACGAGGACGGCGTCGGCGATCCGGTAGGCGAGCAGCCCGGCGCCGATCCAGCCGAGGACCGGGGCCAGCAGCGCATACCAGTTGACCGAGACCTGCGGGATCCCCTCGGGGACGAGCACGAGGTTGTAGCCGTTCTTCGAGGCCTGCCAGAAGACGAGCCCGGAGCCCGCCAGGGCGATGAAGTCGAGCCCGTAGCGGGCCCACCAGGGCGCCCGCTCGCGGCGGCCGAGGTGCGCGCGCTGCCCGGCGACGGTGAGGCTCCGTGCGTCGCGCCAGGCGGGCAGGGCGATGGAGGCGGCGGCGATCACGAGCCCCGCAAGCGCCGCACCGCCCGCCCACAGCAGCGCGGCAAGCGTCGAGGCCCCGAAGCTCGCGGTGCCGAACGCGGCCGCGCCCACCGCGAGCGCCGCGCCGAGCCCGACGGCCACGCCGAGCCCGCCGCTGAGCGCGGTCTCGGCCAGGGCGACGCGGACGAGTTGACGGGTCGAGGCGCCGCGGGTGCGCAGCAGGGCGGCGTCCCGGCGACGTCGGTCGGCGCCGGCGGCAGCGATCGAGGCGGTGACCAGCCCGGCGAGGATCGCGCCGGGCACGCCGAGGAAGAGGAAGAGCAGCTCGGCGTAGAGCGCGTCCTTGCGGGCCGCGTCCAGCGCGGTGCCGAGGTTGTCACCGACCAGGCCGCCGCCGGTCAGCGCCGTCTCGAGATTGCGGGCGTTCCCGGAGACCTGCGTGTAGGCGGCGTCCGGACTGCCCGGGAGCGCGTGGTCGAGCTGCGCATGGACCTGCGTGGTTACCCGCGCACCCTGCGCGACCCGGGTGAAGCTGCGCTGCGGGAGCAGCACGACGTTGTCCGGCGGCGCCTGCGGCTGGGCGCCGAGGGGCGCGCCGACCTTCTGGAAGAGCGAGTCGATGCTGGGCAGGTCGACGATCCCGTCGACCTTCACGTCCGCGCTCTTGCCGTTCGGCTGGCCGATCGTCACCGTGTCGCCGGGCTGGGCGCGGAGGTTCGCGGCCGTCTGCTGGTAGAGCAGCACCCCGGTGCCCGAGCCGGCCAGGACGCGAAGCTCGCCCGGAAACGCCTTGGCGTAGCCGTCGGGGAGCCCGAGCACTCGGCCCGGTCCGGTCGTCTGCGTGGAGCCGCCGACGGTGGCTTTCAGGCCGGAGGTCGGGGCGAAGGAGACCGGGAGCGCCTGGGTGACGCCGTGCTGGGATCGGGTCTTGGCGAGCACGTCGGCCGGCTTCGCGCCGGGCTGCGCCTCGACCTGCCAGTCGACGGTGACCTGACCGGTGGCCCTGTCGGTCATCTTCGCTGTCGTCGAGGAGAGGAAGGTCCCGATCGAGGCGAGCAGCGCGACGCCGACGGCGACGCCGAGCGCGGTCGAGAGCAGCCGGGTCCTGCGATGCCTGAAGAGGCCCCGGATCCACGTCAGCGCGACCATGCCGCCTCCTCCTGCTCGATGGTGGCCATGCGGCCGTCGGTCAGCCGCCACACCACGGGCAGCCGCGCGGCGACGGCCATGTCGTGGGTGGAGACCACCAGGGCGGCGCCAGCGTGCTCGGCCGCGGCCAGCAGCACGTCGACGACGGTCTCGCCGCTGGCGCGGTCGAGCTGCCCGGTCGGCTCGTCGGCGAGGATCAGCCGCGGCTCGCCGGCCAGCGCCCGAGCGACCGCGACGCGCTGCGCCTGGCCGCCAGAGATCTCCTCCGGCAGCTTTGCACCGAGCGTGGCCAGGTCGAGCCGCTCGAGTGCCTCGGCGGCCGCCGCGTGGGCGGCTCGGTCCTCACGGCCGGCGAGGATGAGCGGCAGCGCCACGTTCTCCTGCACCGTCAGCGGGGGCAGCAGGCTCGGCCCCTGGAAGATCACGGCGACCGGGCCGGGACGCAGCGCCTGCCGCGGGCCGATCGCGGGCCAGCGGACCTCGCCGAGCGTCGGCTGGTCGAGCCCGGCCATCAGGTGCAGCAGCGTCGACTTGCCCGATCCGGAGGGGCCGACGAGCGCGACGCGGTCGCCGGAGCGGATCTCGCAGCTCGTCGGCTCGAGCGCGACGGTCGCGGCCGCGCCGGAGCCGTAGGTGCGGGCGGCGCCCTCGCAGGTGACGAGGACGTCTGTCTCGGCGCCACTCATGAAACGGCCCTCCCGTCGCGCAGCCGTAGCTCCCGGTGGCAGGTCGCCGCGACCTCGGGGCTGTGGGTCACCACGAGCACCGCGGCACCCTCTGCTGCGCGGCCGTGCAGGAGCTCGAGGACGCGGTCGGCAGTGGCGGCGTCCAGCTCGCCGGTCGGTTCGTCGGCGAGCAGCACCTTGGGGTCGTTGGCCAGCGCCACGGCCAGTCCGGCGCGGGCGAGCTCGCCCCCGGAGAGCTGGCTCGGGCGGGCGTGGGCTCGCCCCTCGATCCCGCAGCGGCGCAGCACCTCCTCGTGCCACTCGCCGGGAGCGGGCGAGCCGGCCAGGCGCTCGGCCAGGCGAAGGTTGGCGCGCACCGAGAGGTGGCCGACGAGGTTGGCCTGCTGGAAGAGCATCCCGATGCCCCGTCCGCGGACCCTCGCCCGCTCCTCCTCGGGGCGGCGCGACAGACGCTCGCCGTCGATCTTGACCATCCCGCCGTCGGGCTCGTCGAGGCCGGCCAGGCAGGCCAGCAGCGTCGACTTGCCCGAACCCGACGGACCGGTCACCGCGACGACCTCCCCCGCGCCCACGGAGAGCGAGACGCCCTGCAGCGCGAGGGTCTCCTCGTCACCGGCGTGGAAGAAGCGGAACAGGCTCTCGGCCTCGAGCGGCGGGCTCATCCGGAGAAGCTCACCGAGTCGGTGACGATCTTCCACGGGTCCACGTTGTCGGCGCCCTTCGGGCCCGAGAGCGTCAGCACGAGGTCCTTGCCGTTCTTGAAGAACACGTAGCGCTCGACCTCGTCCGTGCCCGCCTTGCCGGTGACCGGATCGGCCTTCGCGTCGCCCAGGTAGAGCGTGCGGATGGCGGTGCCCGCCTTCCGGGTGACCGACGAGACCCCCTCGAGCTTGAAGCCCGGCACAGACGAGGCGAGCTTGGGCACCTCGGTCTGCTTGGTGTCGCGCACGGTGGGCGGCGCCGACGCCGGCATGGTCTCGACCTTGATCGCGTTGAGCTTGTCGGTGAAGCGGACCGCGCCGTTCGCGGAGGTCCGCGACCAGCCCTCCGGGATGTCGACCTTGATGCTCGCGCCCGGGACCGAGAACGGCACGAAGGCCTGATCGTCGGGGATGTCGCCGGCCGGATTGACCTCGGGAGCGCCCGCGGGCGTCGAGGCCGCGGCGCTCGAGGACGGCGCAGGTGCGGCGGTCGACGAGGAGCCCGACGAGCCGCACCCGGCCGCTCCCAATGCGATGATCCCCGCCGCCCCGGCCAGGGCGATCGGACGGCGGACGGTGGACAGGACGGGATGCTCGCTGGACATGCCGCCGACGGTAAGCGGGCGGGTTCACACGGTTCCCTGCGCAAGGTCAACGCTGGGTCAAACCGTCAAGAGCACACCACGTCCCGTAGCAACGGATGCTTCAGCACGATCCTCTCAGCCCAGCTGGCCGAGCCCGATGGCCAGGACGACGCCGAGCGCGGTGGCGAGGCCGGTGGCGTAGCTGTCCTCCTTGAAGGCCGTGGGGAACACCTCGATGGCCAGGGAGGCGATGACGGCTCCGCCGGCGACGGACCGGATCAGCCCGAGCGCGGCGTCGGGGACGCCGACGAGGAACAGGTTGCCGGCGAGCGCCGCGGCCGAGAGGAGCGCTGCGGTGGCGGCCCACAGCCCCAAGACCTTGGGCTTCGAGCGCCCCTGGACCATCTGCTTGGCGCCGCCGGCGGCCTCGGGGAGGTTGGAGAGGAAGATCGCACCCGAGAGGGAGGCCACCTGCAGCGGCCCGGCCCCGATGAGCGCGACCCCGAGGGCCAGGTTCTCGGGGATGCCGTCCAGGGTGATGGCGGCGAGCAGCCCCCCGCCGCTGTCGGACCCGAACTTCTTCTTGACGATCCTGTCGAGCGCGCTGAACGCGGCGGCCCCGGCGAGGACGCACGCCGCGACCGCCCACAGCGGCGCGACATCCGTGGCCGGGTCGATGAGCTCGAGGACGGCGGAGACGATGAGCGCGCCGCCCGCGAGCGCGACGATGAAGCCCTCGAGCTCGGTCGGCAGCTTGCCGTAAGCGCCCCAGGCGGCGCCGGCCACGAGCGCGGCAGAGACGACCCCGATCACCAGGATCGTCAGGAGCACCGTGACCCCCATGCTGGACCTGCGGTCTTCACAACCGCGCCAGTAGATCACAAGGCGTCCCCGGGCGGGGGGGTCGGCGCGGTTGCGGCATGACAACAGCCGCTGACAAGGACGTCGCTGCCCAACCGCCTTCGGCCCGAAAGCACGAAAACCCGCCTGGCGAGAGGCGGGCTTCCGTATAGCGGGGGCCCGCTTGGTCTTCCGGAGCGACGCAAGGCCGCGGCTGCTTGCGCGCGGAAGCGGCGGTTCGCTGCGGTCCGTCGCGGAGGAGATCGCGGCGACGGGCGGGCCCGAGCCGCAGGTCGCACAGCTCGAGCTCGGCAGCCTCGAGTCGATCCGCCGCTTCGCACAGGAATTCTCGGGCCAGCGCGTGGACCTGCTCGTCAACAACGCCGGGGGGATGATGACCCCGCGCCAGACGACCAGCGATGGCTTCGAGTTGCAGCTGGGGACCAACCACCTGGGCCACACTTCGCGCTCACAGGGCAGCTGGTGGGCGCCCTCGAGCGTTCTGACGCGGGCCGCATCGTGACCCTGAGCAGCAACGAGCACAAGGGCGGCAAGCTCGATTTCGACGACCTGCAACTGGAGCGCGGCTACAGCCCGCGCGGTTCCTACCAGCGGTCGAAGCTGGCCAACGCCGTCTTCGCGATCGAGCTCGACCGTCGCCTTTGAGCGGCCGGCTCGCCCGCGATCAGCGTGTTAGCCCACCCCGGCTACTCCGCCACCAACCTGCAGACGACCGGGCCCACCGGGGTGGCCAAGGCAGTCATGACCATCACCAACCGCGTCTTAGCTCAGAGCGCCGAGCGCGGCGCCCTTCCGACGCTCTACGCGGCGACAGCGCCCGGCGTGGAGGGCGGCAGCTACTACGGCCCGGACGGCATCGCGGAGATGCGCGGCTTCCCTCAGCGGGTCGAAGCGATCCCGCGCGCCCACGACCCTGAGACCGGCAAGCGGCTGTGGGAGGTCTCCATAGCGCTGACCGGCGTCCACCCCCCGCTGCGACCGGCCCCGTGCGCGAAGCGCCCTCCGAGACCATCCCCCGCGGCCCAGCGGCCCGTTGCGACCATCACGCTCAACCGCCCTGAGGCGCTCGACACGATCGTTCCGCCGATGCGAGTCGGGCCCCGTGATCACCCTGGCCCGGCGACAGAGAGGTCGAATCCACGGGCGACGTCGGGGCGCCGCTTGACGATGCCGATCCGCGTGTCGAAATCGGCCCACCGCTCGAGGACGGCTCGGTTCAACCGCACGGCGGGCCGGAACAGGGGCGCCACCGCCCTGAGCTGAGCCGTCACCAGCGCCGTGTCGCCGGCGCCGCTGACCCGGGTCAGCTCGCGCACCGCTCGTTCCGGATGGGCGGAGACCTCGTCGACGCCGGCGACGACCGCACGCATGGCCGCCTGCAGGTCTCGGCTGCGGCGGTGCAACGAGGATCGAGCGGCGATGAAGACGACCTCGGGGTAGAGCGGAGCGCCATAGCTCTCGACACGGAACTGGCGGACTGGCCTCCCGCGCTGCTCCAGCGCGACACCTTCGGCGTTCCAGAACGCGGGGACCGCAGCCACACGGCGGCTCAGCAACGCGGTGACGGCCTCGAAGCCGATCGTGACCTGCTTGATCGCCGCGTAGTCGCCCCCGTCCTGCTCGACGATCGCCCGCAGGAACGCCGGATCCGACGGAAGCCCGGAAACGCCGACCGTGCGGCCGGCGAGGTCACGCGGGCGCCGCACCCCGGGCTGGGCCAGCAGCGCGGCAAGCGGCTTCTGCACCAGCGCGCCGATGCCCACGACCGGAACGCCCTTGGCCTGGGCGATCGCGAGGTCGTGGATGTCGAGCACCCCGATGAGCACACGACCGCTCAGCACGAGCTTCAGCGAGTCCGGGCCCTGACCGGGGTTCCTGATCCTCAGGTCGATGCCGTTGGATCGATCGGCACCGATCCGCCGCGCGGCGAAGATCGGCGCGTGCACCGGATTGGGGGTGAAGTCGAGCGCCAGGTCGACGGGTCGCAGCACGTCGTGCGCGTCTCCCTCCTGCCTGCATCCCGCCGCCAGGACCGCGACGAGACAGATCAGCAGCGCCAGGCGAAGGCGGCGAAGGCGCGGGGACGGGATTGTGCTCACGGTGGCTCGCAACCTAGCCTGCGCCGTCATGGGAGCCCCCGGCGCCGACCCCGATCTCTGCAGCGCCGTTCGCCGGCACTGTGCCGCGGTGGCTGGTTCCGCCACTCTGGTGACCATCACCGGCACCGGGTCCTACGCGCCGGGGGTGGCCGGCCTCGACCCCGACGTGCACCTGCTCGACGCCGCTCCTGAGGACCGGGCCCGCTACGTCCTGATCATGGACGCGATCAACTTCGGGTCCGGCTGGTTTCACCAGCTGCTGTGCGAAGGCGACGAGGATCCGACCACCGCGATGGGCCGTCGGCTCAGCGAGCACGCCCGGCGTCGCGGCCAGGTGTGGACGCCTGCGGAGCTGCGCGGCCTGGACGCGGCCGCCATCGCACAGGTCCTCGGCCAGGACCCCGATCACGAGCTCATGCGCCTGTACGCGCACGCCCTGCACGACCTCGGCGCCTGGCTCGGCGAACGAGGGGCGCTTGACGTGATCGCCGATGCGTGCGGTTCAGCTCGCGCCTTCGCCCGCCAGGCGGCGACGGCGATGGCCTTCTTCGAGGATCCGGGCTTTTACAAGCGCGCCCAGATCGCCGCCAACGACCTCGTCCTTGCCGGCGTCGCCGAGTTCGATGACGTGGACGAGCTCACGGTCTTCGCCGACAACATCCTCCCCCACGTCCTGCGCGTCGACGGGGTCCTGGACTACGACGCCGGCCTGGCCGCGCACATAGACGCCGGCGCCCCGATCCCCGCCGACTCGCGTGCAGAGCAGGAGATCCGAGCCTGCGCCGTGCATGCCTGTGAGCAGATCGCTCGCCGGCAGCGGGTGGCTCCACGTGTCCTGGACAACTGGCTGTGGAACCGGGGGCACAGCGCCCCCTACGACGAGTGCCCCCCGCATCGTACGGCGACGGTGGCCTACTGAGAAGGTGGTCGACGCACGGGTTGCTCGAATCGCCGGTGTAGACGGCCCCCGCGGCGACCCACAGCTCGGGATCCACTAAGCGGCCCGGTGATCCGGCAGCCGACCCAGCGCATCAGCGCGGCCCTTGCGGGCTGAGGCGGTGGGGGACATGGGTGCTCCTTTTGCTGGGAAGGACTGGGAGGCCCAGCATCGTCCGAGCGACTGGGAGCCGCCTCACGGCTGCCTGAGAGGAGCCTGAGCTGGGTCGTCGGGAGCGCGCGGCGACCGAACCGGGGCTCTCAGCATCCGGCGAGCCTGACTCCCGCTCGGGCGCGCGGGTCCCGGAGCCGCCGCGCCCTACGCCCGCATGCGGCGGCGCAGCACCCCGCCCGCCGCCGCCAGCCCGAGTCCCAGCGCGCCGACCAGGCCGGCCGCGAAGCCCGTGAAGGGGAGGGAGCCGCCGCCCTCGCCGGCGGACGCGCCCTGCTCGCGGTCCGTCGCCTCGTCGCCGTCGCCGGAGTCCCCGGGCGACGTGGTGGTGCCCTCGTCCGCGCCCGCGGAGTCCGAGGACGGCGTGTCGTCCTCGGCCGCCGCGGTCTGCGCGGGTGCGATGCGATAGGTCCGTGAACCGGCGGCGACGGTGAAGGTCGCTCCCTGCCGGTCGAGGACCGCCTCCGGCGCGGCGACGGCCGCGGACGCCCGGGCCCGTCGCGCCGCCCGTGCCACTCGCGCCGCCCGCGCCGACGCGACGGCCGTCCCCTCGACGCGCTCGACCGTGGCGCCGGCGGGCAGCGGGACGTCGAGCCGCAGCCGCCCAGCGCCGTCGCTGCCGATCTTCACCGTCAGCGGCTGCGAGCCGTCGAGCCGCGCGCGCTCGCCGGTCGCGGTGGCGTCGCCGACGTTCGCGAAGGTCACGTCGATCTCGTTGCGGGCCGGTTGGGCCGGAGCGGGGCCGCGCCCCTGGCTGCGCCGCACGAACGGCAGGGCGCCGCGCGCTCCGCCCATCAAGACGCCGGCGCCGGGCTGCACTCCCAGCGCGGGGGCATCGCCGGCCCCGAAGGCCTGCGAGTGCGCGTCGATCGTGCCGGTCGGACCGGCCTTGGGATCGCGGATTCGCAGCCCCGAGAGCCAGTAGGCGTGGTCGGCGACGACCTTCGAGCGCGAGGAGTCCTTGCCCGGCGCGACCACGTAGGTGACGTGGGCGGGCGAGCGGTCGGCGCGATGCTCGCCGAGGAACTCCGCCATCGGTCCGAACTCGTCGTTGCTCGCCAGCGTGATGTGACCGGCCGGCTCGAACACCTCGGAGACGAACTCGAGGCCGAGCTCGCCCAGCCGCATGAGCGTCGGCTCGTAGAGCGCGGGATTGACGAGCTCGTCCTGCCCGCCGTTCCAGGCGATCAGCGGCGTGTTGCGCAGCGACGCGAGCTGCTCGACGGAGTCCTGCGCGAAGCCGACAATCGGCGCGCCGCGGCCGAACAGGTCGGGGAAGCGCTCGAGCAGCCGGTAGGTGCCGATGCCGCCCATGGAGTAGCCGCTCGCCGCCGCCCATTCGGGGTCGATCGCGTACCGGCGCGCGACATCCGCCCACACCTCGAAGACGTCGGCCTCCGCGACGTCCTTGTAGAAGCCGTCGGGACCCCGCCCGTACGGCGCTGCCACGAGCGACCCCGAGCCGCGCTCGCCGAACTGCGACTCGTTGCGGCTCGCGAGAAACTCGTTGTGGTTCCCCGAGAGCCCGTGCATCAGCAGCGTCATGCCGTAGCCGCGCTCCGGTCGCGGCTTGCGCGGCACGTAGAGCCCATAGGTCTGCAGCTGGCCGACGAAGCGCGGAACGCACTGGTCCTTGGAGCCCTCGAGGCCGCCGCAGTCGTTGCCGTAGTCGACGCCCTGCCCGAACACGAGGCGGCTCGGGTAGATCCGGTCGAGCGGACCCGTGGCCGGGACGCCCGTCTCGTCCGTCGCCCGGTCGGTGAGCTTGGCGAAGTCGACGTCGGCGAAGAAGGCGCTGATGTCACCGTCGGCGAGCGCCTCGGACTGCGCGCGCTCGCGCCACCAGGTGCGATCGACTCCCGCGAGCACCGCGCCCTCGACGAACGTGTTGACGACCGCGCTCTGGACCGCCGGCGTCGGCTCCTTGAACCGGAACGCCAGGTTGAACAGCGCGGCGCGCGACGGCGCCGCCCCGCCCGGGGCGCTGGCGGAGGCGACCGGCCCCGGCGTCAGATAGGAGCCGGCTCCGGCGTCCCACAGACCGACCCCCGCTGCCATGCGCACCGTGCCGCGGCCGGGATCCCAGGCGGCGTGAGGCACGCGCACCTCGATCTGGCGGCGCTCGAGGTCGACCGACGCCCGCGACGCCGGCATGCGCACCGCGCCGCTCGCCGCGTCGACGAGCTCCGCCTGGTCGCCGTGGACGGTGAGGAAGAAGGCCGCCGGCGACTTCACGCCCGCACCGTGCGGCCAGTCGCGCGCGTCCGCCGACGACCCGATGGCGATGGTGAACGCGGTGCGCGCCGGATCCTTGAGCGTGTTGAGCGTGACCCGGAACGCGGTATCGTCGGCCAGCGGCTTGACCCGCAGCTCGACGAGGTCGGCGGCGTTGTTGGCGAACGCGGGATCGGTCGGGTAGGTGAGCGTCCCGGACTTCGGCGAGAACCCGAACTCCCCCCGGTCGAACGGATCGGTCGGGTCGTCCGCGCCGCGCGCGCCGCGATCGTCGTAGAGGAAGTCCTGGTACAGGAACTCACCTGTGCGGTAGGCCGACGCGCCCGAGACGAGAATCGGCGCCGCCTCCCAGGGCGCGACGCTCTCAAGCTGCGGAGCCCGCGGCGGGTCGGAGTAGAGGATCTCGGGGCCCGGGCGCTGACCCGAGGCGACCTGCGGCAGCGAAGGTTCCGCCGCTGCGGCCGGCGCCGCAGCGGCGAGCGCCGCGACGAGCGCGAACGGCGCGACGAACCGGTTGACACGCCCCCGCATCTGCCTCTCCCCCTTTGGCGGCGTGGGACCCCACGCCCACGCTGTCTCCGCCTCACGTCGAGCGACCGATCCGCGCTCGCTCGACAACCGTGTATAGCACTGAAGCGACGTGCCGGGAGGCGGTGACGATGCCTCACCTTCGGGCGCTCGCGTCCTGAGTCGCCGCTTGTCGGGAACCATCGAGCGGCGCGGAACCGGGCTCGAATGACGATCAAGCGCACATCCGCCCGATGCGGACGACCACGCCCTCCGAGCCGCCGCTCGCGCGCTTAGCCATACCGACACCATTAGCTCTGAACCAACACGAAGGGAAGTCCCGGCGGCCCGCGGTGCGATCGAAATGCGACTGACACCCACGCCCGACGGCGCCCCATTGCCGCTCTTCGCCTCGACCGCCCCCAAATGCCGCGCTCGAAGCGCTTAAACCCCTCAAGGCGGGAACCCGGCGCTGTGCAGGGCAACAGCCCGGCTTCAGCGGAGGGGCAGGGATTCGAACCCTGGGTACGTCGAAGACGCACAACGGTTTTCGAGTTCGCCATCAGCGGTGGCGCACACAGCTTGTGCATCGGCTCGCTCGTCGTAGTAGTTGCTCGTAGTCCGTCCTGCTGTGGGCGCGTAACGACGGCTAGATAACGGGGAGAGGGCAGACAGCCGGCCTCGCTTTGATGGCCTCGCTCCCTCAGGGGAAGACGCGGCAGATTCGGACCGGATGACTGCTGCACAACGGCCGACCGGAGCCGGAAGCAGAGCGAGGCGCAGGGGTAGCGGAGATACGTTCCGATGCGCTCCCTTCCCTCGATGCCGCCTTCGACTGACCGCTGCCTTTACCTCGGAGCGCAAGCGAGCCGGTGCGGGTGGCGTCATGCCGCATCTCGCCCGAAGCGGTAGCCGGACCGGGCCGCCGCCACGCATATCAGGGGACGAGAACCGAACGACCCACGACCCGGCCGGCCGCGAGGTCATCGAGCACCCGATCGGCGTCCTCAAGCGGGGCCCTTTCGTGCACGAGGGATCGCAGGCGCCCCTCATCGACGCTTCGGAACTCGAGCCGCTTCTTCATGACGATGATTGATCGTCTCGAAGCGGATGCCCCTCTCTCGCGCGATTCGCGCCCGATAATCGGTCCTATGTAAACCCGCGAGGTCGTCGCGGGTTAGGTCGACAAGGTCCAGCCGGCTCGCAGCAGACGGTCGGTCTCCGCGTCGGCTTCCCCGCCGAAGTACCGGTTCAGCGCCTGCATGAAGATCGGCTCATTTGGGGCAGCGCGCGCGAACAGGGTCATGGACGAGCGGAGTTTCAGAGCGTCGGTCGCCCCGAAGATGTCTTCGGCACTTCGCGGGGATGGATCGAGCTCCACGACGATCCGCGTGCACTCGAGAAGCCGCGGGCCGAGGATGGGGTGCTCGAGGTAGTCCCGCGCCTCCCCGAGCGAGCGGACGGCGTACAGCTGCGCGGTTGGGCTGCGCCCGAGCCCGGCGATCTGCGGGAACACGAACCACATCCAGTGCGACGACTTCTGGCCGGCTCGCAATTCTGCGACGGCCCGGTCGTAGGTGTTGCCCCGATCCTGCGCCTCGACGAAGCGGGCGAGTTGGTTTGGCTGCGCGGGGGTTGTCATGCGCGTCGCACCCTCTCATGCGGTCAGGTGGAGCACACCGGACGCGCGGCGGCGAGGTGACCCGCCGACTAAGCGCCGACTGTTGGCTTCGCGCCCGGTCTGCTTGCCTGCAAACCAGCGGTTAGTGGACGTTCCGCAGCCCTGCAAAGGTCGTCGCGGGTTACGTCGAATAGGCGGCCCGCTTCGTCTCTCGGGGTGACGCTCTGAGGATCAGCCAGATCGTTCGGATGCCTTCCGGAAATCGCGGAAGCGCCGCTGGCGGCCTGGTTGAAGTCGGTGGGCACGACCTTCAGGGACTTAGCTGAGAGAGGGAGCGGACGTCGCTTCGCCTCATAGCCGCAGCCGGAAGCTGCTGGTGTCGCGTCTGCGGAAACCGAGCGACTCGTGAAGCGCCCGTCCCGCTTGCTTCGAGTCGCCGGCGGTGAGGTCCACGCGGGAAGCGCCTAGCGCGCGGGCTTCCTCAATCACGTGACGGACGAGGGCGCGCCCGGCACCACGTCGTCGGTGCGCGGGCGTCACGACAAGGTGGTCCAGGTATGCCTTTGGCCCGGTCAATGTCAGGTAGACGCACAGCGTGACCATCCCGACGACCTGGCCCTCATCAACCGCCACCCACGTCGGCGCGTCCCCCGACTTGACTTCGGCGTCGCTGGCCAACAGTTTCAGCAAGCGCTCGACCGCGTCCCGGTCATTTCGCTGCCAACGGCGGATCACGATGCTTTCGTCGCCCGTGGCGCTCACCGCGCCATTGTGACTGCCGCTCCCGCCGCACGGCGCCCGTGATGATCGTGCCCAACGACGCCACCTCTACCGCACTCCCACGGTGAGCTTTGCGTTGCGTCGACATCATCAGAACGCAAACGTCTGGCCGTTGCAGAGGGGGAGCCGGCCCAGCGGCGATCCGACAGCAACATTGGCGGCGGCTCGCGGCCTGACTCGTTGGGTCCTCGAGCGTAAATCTATGTCGAGGATTTGAGCGCCCCGAGCAGGCGCCGTATGCGCGCTCGGCGTCCCATACGTGACCACCACGGCCAGAGCGCAGGCCCGACAAATGGGTCCTGCCGGGCGAGTATGAGTGAGAATTCCTGGCCTCCGCAGTTGGGGCATTGCCCGCCGAGCGTTGCGAGACCTTGGGTCGCGAGCAGGTGCGCCCCGCAGTAATCGCACGAGCAGCGCGTGATGTGCAACGCGTGCGGTCGCTCCACAACCGCCGTGTTGAGCATCGCCTGCAACTCGTTCATGTCCGTCTCGAGCTGGGCCACGCGGCGCTCGAGATCCGCGCGGCGCGACCTCGGAGACTTGAAGCGGGTCATGACGCCGGGATCTCTGGCAGCGGTTTGCCGGCCAACGTCGCTGACGTGCACGCCTGTAGGTGGTCCAGGGCATCTGCCTCGAGGGCAGCCCGACTCGGCGACCAGACGCCTGGTCGGCGGCCGCCGAGATCTTGGTGTCGGTCGGCTAGCGCGGCAAATCGCTCGAGGTCACCCCGCCATGCCGTTTCACCGCGCCGGCCGTGCCGCCGGCGTGCGCGCTCGCTTACCGCCGCCCGCCGCCGAGGTTCGTCAGCCAGAACCGGTAGGGGGTGGATGACGAGTGGCCGCGTCTCATCAGAAACGGTCGCCGGTTGACCATCGTCGAGCATCGCAAGGGCATGGAAGCGTGGTAACGAAGCTATCCGGGCGCATCCCTCGTCGCCGCAGCGTTCGGCAAAGACGGCTGCCTCTTTGCGCGGTAGCTGCATGGCGAGCACGGTTGCGCAGTTGGCCAGGACGTCGGGGAGCAGGCGGCCGAGGCGGCTGGGGGCTTGTGAGCACAGCGTCAACGCACCTCCGAACTTGCGCATCTGCGAGAGCATCGCTCCGAGCACCGGCCCGCCGGAGAACAGCTGGGCCTCATCAACGATGACGCTCAGCTGCGGCCGTTTCTCCGGGGCTCTCTCGCCGAGTTGGGCGACTGCGTTGAACAGCAGGCGCAGCAGGCCGCGACCGAACCGTGATGCGTCGGTGGTCCCGAGGCGTCCGACGTCAAGCTTGACGATGACAATCCCCTGGTTCGCGACGCTCTCGTGAAGTGACCATCGGGGGATGTGGTCAAACGCATTGCGCCCGGCGCTTGTAGCGAGCCCGGCGGTGCGGCTAGCCCCGCGGTTCCAGAAATAGGAGTCGCGCTGTGCAAGGCGCCGTGCCAGGGGATGGTCGGAGCCGAGCGCGAGCTGCAGTCCGTTGCGGACTTGGCTGTCTTCGCTCGACGTCGTCTGGTCCAAAGCGGTCAGCGTCGGGTCCACCCCGTCGAGCTCGTCCAGGATCGAGAGCGCGAACGCCGCCGGCCGGCGCCACGAACTGGACAGAGCCGCGACGCCGTTGTCGAAGACCTCGACGAAGAAGTCATCGAGGTGCGCAGTGCGAGCAGCCGGCGACTGTCGCGGATCGAGGACGGGGATCGCCGCGCTTCGCGGGTGACACGGCTCGACCAGCACGACATCGGCCTCCCGCGACTTGGGTATCAATCCCAGGACGCGGTCTGCGAGATCGCCGTGCGGATCGATCAGCACGAGTCCGCGTCCCTCTTCGAGGTCGTCGGCTGCCAGACGCACGATCAGCTCAGACTTTCCCGAGCCGGTGCGGCCGCAGATGAAAGCGTGCCGACGCCGCTGCTCCCAAGGCACCCGCAGTCGACGCATCGCGCCGTTCGCAGCGGGCACGCGCCCTAACTCGGCACCCTCCGCGGCAAGTCGCCCGACCCACGGCCTGCCCTGGGGGCGCGACTTCGCACGATCCGCGGGTGATAAAGCGGGCGTCGCCAACAGCGCCGCCAGCCGAGAGGCCAGCGGAATGCCGGCCGCCCCCTCCTCGATCGACGGAGGAGAGGCTGAAGTGAGAGCAGCAAGCATCCCCGCGCGCGAAGCGAGATCTTCCGGGAACGCCCACTCCTCGGCCTGGGCGCCAACGGCTGCGGCCAGGCGCGCCAGCAAAGCAGGGGGCATTGGCCCTGGCGACCAGACACGCAATGCGGCGAACAGCCCAGGGTCAGGGGCGCCCACAACATGGACCTCGAGCCCCGGGCCAGCCCGCATCCGGACGGGCTCGCCCCCGCGGTCGTCGCCTACGGGGGCCCGCCAAACGACGATGCCTATGCCGCTCCCCGCCGGCAAACCGGCGAGGTCATCCTGCGCGGCACTCAGCAGGGCTTCGTCAAGCACCGGGCTCGCCCCCACTCCCGGCAAGATCGCAATCGAGCCCCTAGCTGGCGGCGCGTCTGAGGACGCTGGGCGCATGACCGCCGCCTCCCGCACGGGGCGCAGAAGCGACTCGACGCCCTCCCAAGAGTTCCCGAGAAGAGCTACGGCATCACTTCGGACGAAGAGCCGCTCCTCAAGGCGACGGCCGGCTCGTACGAGGCGGCGGTCGATTGTGATCTGCTCAGGCGATGGCCAAGCGCAGAGCGTGTCCAGCACACCGGTCCAGGCTCGAGCGGGCGGCGGGTCCGCGAGAACGGAGAGGCAGAGAGGCGAAGCTGAGAGAGTTGGCACAACCTGACTGCCGCGCCGCGAGCCTCAATGTGACATTTCGCTCGGCGATCGAACGGCCCGATGGCTGGGAGGGTGTGCGAATGCCCGCCACAGGTGTCCTCGCGTTTGTCGCTGGAACCTTCGGAGTGCCGATCGGCGAGAGTCCGCTCCTACAAGCCGCGCGAACCAATCGCCGCCGGAGCTCGCTCGACGTCAGCCTCTCGTTCTTGATCGTCCTACTCGCCGGCGGCACAGCGTGGCTGGCGTATGGAATCGCCCTGGGAAACATCGCCTTGATCGCGGGAAACAGCGTGGGCGTTGTCACAAGCACTGCCGCGATCGCGGTGTCCATGCGCTGGCGCGCGCTCTGTCGAGCACGAAAGGGCCGCTGCCCCGTAACGCTAGTAACCGGGAAGCGACCCGCGCGTACTGTGGGCTCCCCGTGCTAGACGGAGCGACATCACCAGGCAAGCCGGGAACCACTCCTCCCAGCGGACCACGGCAGCCTGACGACGCAGGCCTCGCTCGCCTGGCTCTGGCCTGCGCCCACCGCTACTTCGCAGAGGAGGTGGCTGAGGCAGCAACGCGTCTCGTGACTCGCTTGCGCGTGCCCGCAGAACACCGCCTCGGATCGGCGACCGCAGAGGACATCCGCGCCCGAGCAGTCCACGCCGCCTGGCGGGCGGCACTGCAAGACCCCGCGCGATTCTTTGACGGACACGCCCGCGGCGCCATCGACGAAGCCCACCTCGCTGCCTACCTGTCCTGTCACTTGCGCAAGGGCCTAGACGAACTGCGCCGCGAGCAGCGTGATGAAGTCTTAGACGAGGTCGTGGGTTGCACTCACGACGGCGAACGGGAAGCAATGCTTGCCGAACAAGTCCGCGAGCTCAAAGCGGCTATCGCATCCCTGCCCCCCCGAGGACGAAAGGTTGTCGAGCGCCGACAGCGCGGATGGTCCTACCGGCGAATCGGCAACGACCTCGGACTCCGGCGCAACACCGCTATTCAGCGCTATAGACGAGCGCTGTACTCGGTGCCAGTAGAGCTCCGCGCGCTTCTACCGGAAGCGCACGAACGAGGGCTTGACGGGCAGGCCCACGGGCCGACGTTCGCCGCATGCACCACAGATTCGCACTGCGCTCGCGGAGGCCGAACACTCACTTCATAAGACGAGCATTAGGGCCACTGACGGCACCTGAGAGTTTTCAGTGAGCGACAGCAGTACCCCAGGTCCTCTTGCAGCGGGCGAAAATGCCGCCACTCATCGGGAATACCAGAGGCACACTTGGCCCGAACGGGCGGGCGTGTCGCAAGGGTAGATTCAGGCCGCGTTCGATTCGCGCTGTGATCTGAGCCACGGAGACGGTGTTAGCAGGGATTTCTTCGCGCGCGGTAACAGCACTCCGCGCTAGGTTGCTCTGTTCGGAGCGTCCGGCAGCTAGAGATGTCTGCTGCAGAGGAAGGCGCGAGGGCTTAGCGCGATGCAATAGCAAGTCGCAAATTGGTGAGCGCGCAAAGTGCTTTAGGTATGCCCTACCCTGGCGATGGCGGGGTTCAGCGGCCGCGCAATTTCCGCTAAGGCGTACTGAGGGAGCGCCTTGCAGGGGCTCTAGGAGGGCGTTTACCCCCGAGGAACCTAATGCCTGCCAAACCGCCAAACACATCGCGACTCCCGCCGAGAGCACTGGTGATGGTGGCGGTCGCGTTCGCAAGCGGCGCACTGTCAGCAGCATATGCAGTCGCGGACGCGCTCACACAGGGAGGTCTCCCGTTCTTTTCGCAGCACAACTGGACGAGCACGATGTTGGGAAACGCGGTGGTCCTGCTCGCCACCTACGTGATTCTGGACGGCGTCCTGGATCGTCGCCAGCAGCGCCGGTGGCGTGAGGCCATCGGTCCCGTCGCGCGGGAGTTCGCAGCGCGCGTCGGCCTAGAGGTCTACTACATCGAGAACTTATGCGCCGCGGAGAAGTTGGAGCCTAATCGGCAACCCGACGCAATTCACAGATTCCGCCAGACCAATATCGGCGAGCTTGAATTACTGTACGACGTACTTCGTCTCTCGCTCGTTGCAACACCCGAGCTAGTTCAGTTGTTGCCAAAGTGCGTGTTGCTATGGCGAGACTTGCGCCAGCGAGGGACCGCTATAGAGCAAATGGGTCGGCTGGCCTTTCTCGGCGAGCCAGCCCGGCAGCTGGAGGAGTTGGGCAGTTCCTTTGCAGAGGATGTGGCGTTATTCTTTAACTTGCCTCTTACGGAGAGTTGGCCGGACTTTTCGTCAACTGAGTACCCCGGCCACCTCATCAAGCGCGGGTGACACCGGGCCTTGGGTTTTGCCAGTCTGAGGCTGCTCGTGCCTCGTGCGAGACGGCCGCTGCAGGGGCTGAGGAGATTCGGGCGCTCGACGACAATTCCGACCGTGCTGGTTGAACGGGTCCGTCATCTGCCGTCCACCGCGCTCGCTAACCCGAGTCCGGACGGCCCCGGGGACCGTCACGGGTTCGGGTCGGATTCGGCGGCCCGCCTCGTCTCTCGGGGTGACGCTTCGAGAATCAGCCAGGTCATCCGCGTGCCACCCGTAACCCCCTGAAGCCCCGCGGACGGCCACAGGCGAACTGGTGAGGCTCGCGGGCTTCGGTCATCGAGTCGAGCGAGCGGGACGCGCTCCGTTTCTTCTCTCTCCGGATCGCGGTACCCACGAAACTCTCTCAAAGCGCGGCCGTGAGTTGAGCCGTCCGAGCGACCTGCCGCCTGGGTGATGGTTTGCGCCTAGAGAAAAGCGGTAGCGGCCACCCCACATACGACGTGCAGAGCCGAAATGGCGACACCGATGACTAGAAAGCTGTACGCGCTACGTACACGCCGTGCCTTCAAACGGTTTCGGTCGCTCTGCTTTGTAAAGCGCTCGGTGACCGGCCCAACCGCCTTCGTTTCGGGGTCTGTGTCCGACAGGGCTTCGCCCATTGCCTTGTGGTAGGTCGCATGGGGCAGGTCATCGTTGTCTGCGGGAAGCCTGAGTTCGCACCATGGGCGCCACCGATCGGCCCCCCCAAACGGACGAGCGGCCGATAGGGCCCTGACAACGGCACCCAAGAGAAACCCGACCGAAGCGCCAAGCAGGACCAAGAGGGCCAGCTTGGCAGCGGCGCAGTCAACGCCGCCTTCGCCCTCAGCCAGCCAAAGCCGAGAGAATGCCCCCAGGAGGCCGATAATCACGCCACTCAGAGCAGCGACCGCGACGCACCGTCCGGTGATGCTGTCGCTTGCGTCGAGTTCGATCTTCAGTGCATCTAACGCGACGTCATATTTCGAATTGCTCCCTTTTGGCACGGGGCGGACCTTTCATCTCGAGCAGCGCACTACTTCAATCACAAACCACGTGGCTTTCGTCGCGGGGTTGAAACGAGTCCACGAGCCCGGTCAGAACAGCCGGTAGCCGACGTAGCGCCCTAGTCGCCAGCCGTGACCGTTGCGGTTTGCGGCAGGTCAGGCCGGACGACCGACTCGTGCAGGAGTAGGCACCAAGCCGCTTCGTCTTCCCGAAACGAAGGACCGATGCTGTGTTGTCCGTGTAGCCCACATGGTCTTTGCGGTATCGCTTCGTCGGGCGTCCGAGCTTCGACATCGTGACGGTGAAGCCGTCGTTCGGGGTCCAACAGATGAGGTCGCCCGAGTAGTCGTTGCAGTAGGCGGCTTCGCCGGGGGTGCGGAAGACCGCACCTGCTTGCGCTACGGCTGTCGAAGCCGTAGCGGCCAAGCACCCGACGAGCGAAGCGACCAGAACCAGGAGGCGGCGCACGAGGGGTGAGGCTACCGGCAGAGGCGTTACAGCGATACCTACCTCAGCGTGGAGTGCACATGGGCCCGGCCGGGCTAATCCCTACCGGCGATGGTGACGTTCGCAAATGCGATCCGAACTCACCGGAGAGCAGGCGTCCGTTGGCGGGATCGCGCGTCGTCAATCAGGATGCAGGACGGCGCGCTTCTGCGCCTCGAACTCGTCCGGCGTGAGGGCCCCTGAGTCTTTGAGCCTCGTTAGACGCTCGAGTCGCTCGATGGTGTCTCCCCCAGTGGGCGCCCGAACAGGCTCCGCCGGACCCGCGACGAGCGGTAGGGGCTCCAGCTTCTGTGCAGCCAGGTTGATGGCCTGCATGAACTGGCGGGCGGCGACGCCATCTGTTGGGTCGACGGCGTGGGTGTGAGCCCAATTTGGCCCCTCGACGATCAAGAACAGCTCGCGGTTGTCGTGTGCGGTGTCCCTTGCGTTGCCGAACAGGAACACGCCTCCCGGCACGATCGCGCCGCCTACTGCCTTGGCGGCGAGGTTGCGCCCCCGGGTCACGGAGATGCTCCCAGCAGCTTCGACCGAGGCGCGAACCCCAGCCGTGATGGGCCAGACCCTGAATTCGTCCACCTGTGAGCCTGTCGCTGCAAGCTTGGGCGGCTCGACGTAAAGGATCAAATCGCCAAGGCGGGAAGCGACGGTGCCCTCTGCCCGCACCCGATCCTCGAGTGTTTTGGTGGCCTCCTGCGCATCACGGCGGTCTAGGAGCCAGACGATCCCGCCCAGGATCGCGAGCACGGTGATTGTGCCCTGGACGATGGTGCCGGCATCTGCTGCTATCACGGGGGGGAACATGTTCCTCACAGCAAACCAGGCGAGCGGGTGACTGACAACTCTTCAACCCACGGGCTGCCCAGCTGCGACCAGCTGAGCGGCGGCGATCTCCAAGGCGAGCGCAACATTCTGAGCACCTTCAACTCGCAGACGTACGACAGCGGCGCGTCGCCTATCGCTCGCAAGCGGCCTCCGGTGAGAGGATGCGTAGATGCCACCCTCCCCGGCAGCACCAGGCTCCCTCGTTGGTTCGAGCCTCGGCGATCTCGCCTCCGCCATCGCAGGGGCGAAGCAGTCTGTCGCGCTCGCAACACCGTTTCTATCGTCCCGCGTTGCGTGGCATCTAGTCAGAGCCGCAGATGAGGGAGGGGCTTCGAAGCGACGGTTCCTGACTGCGCTGAACGTCGCGGCGGTCGAGGGCGGGTATCTCGACCCGAACGGTGTAGAGGCGTTCGTCGCCGCCGGCTTCGACGTACGCTCGCTGCGCAATTTGCACGCCAAGGCAGCTGTGGTCGATGATCGATGGGAGCTCGTCGGATCGGGCAACCTCACGGTCGCCGGCTCCAACGGAGGAAACTCAGAGCTAGGCGTCGTCCTCACGCCCCCTCAGGCACGAGCCGCCAGAGCAGACTTCTTCGATCCTTGGTGGGAGGCAGCCGAGCCGCTTGACATGAGTTATCTGCGCTCGCTTCGTACGCGCAAGCGCCCGCGTTCGCCTGAGCGTCGCCAACGACAAGGGCAAGGGGGCTTTTTCAAGGCCCCGCTCGGCATCGATTTGGACTCCGAGACGCTCGACGCGAAGAGCAGCGGCTACTGGCTAAAGATCATGTACGGGACACCCGAACGGATCGCCGCGTCGTACTGGCGACGCCTCGCTTGGATTAGCGATCGCCACACGATGCGCGAGGGCCAACCGATACGACGCCCGACCTACCAGGTTGGCGACCATCTGGTCGTCTACCTGTCACGCGGCCACCGTCGCGCGTGCCCAGCCATCCTGCGGGTAAAGAAACTCCCGGTATTTGACCCCGAGCGGGTTCGTCGCGAAACCAACGCGCACGACGCCGAAAAATGGGCATGGGTCACCGAGGTTCAAGTTGTGGCGGTCGCCGACCTCGACCGGGCACCGACGCTCAGCGACATCGGTGTTCCCTCGGCCTCGGTGCGCCAGCACGGCCACATCCACCTATCTCCCGAGCGCTACCGCCGCGCGCTGACCGCGATCAAGACGTGAGGGCTGTTGCAGCCTTGTCGTTGAGTTCCTCAACGGTGTCGACGGCCTGACGGGCCTGTTCGAGCGAAACGTGCGGCTTGTAGCCGTGTAGCAGCCCTGCCCGCTCGTCGCGGTCAGCTGACGGAGCCTCCTTGGCGACCATCAGCGCCGTCGCGAGCCTCTCCAGGGACTCGACGCCCAATGGGCCGATCTCCTGAGCGACAAACGTAAGGGCCGGACTATGTCGACGCACGGTCTTAGGGAAACGCGTGCGCAACTGGTCTGCACCTAGGCCAGCCGCGAGCTTCGGACCGTAGGGCCTTGGCTGGGGTTCGAGCTCGAGTTGATCGAGCCCTCGCATCTCGGTCAGCTGATCGCGGAGGTCAAACGAGAAGGGCCCGTACTTGTAGAGACTGAACCGAAACCCCAGGGGGACGCCAAGCATCTCTTGGAGGAAGTAAGCGGTCTTCTGTACGTGCGTCTCGCCAGTCCAGCTTCCGTTCTCGCGAAGCTTGCGAACCAGTTCGGCGACCAACGCCGCCCTACGCGCTTCCGTCATTGGTCCCCCTCCTGATCGTCGTCGTCTTCGGATCTCGCAGCCGTGAGCTCATCGAGGTTGGCGGCCTTCCAGGCCTGCGCCTCCTGAAGGTGCTCACGGGCGATGAAGACGTAATGGCTGGATGCGACCGGGATGTTGCCAAGGACATCGGACACGCTCGAAGAGGCGGCGATCGTTCCCTCGCGCTCGAGGACCGGGAACACGCTGTCACCCCCGCCTTTCGAGTAGCGGTCGTAGCGAACGTTGTCCGCTCCAAACCTCTCGCGTGCGGCTTCAAATAGCTGCTTCGGCCCGGCCGCGTTACGGCGAAGATCAGCGGCGGTCGGGGCGTAGAGCACCTTGAAATGCTCACGATCCACGATGCGCTTGGCATGGTGGTGGCCTGGGAGTTCTGGGTCTCGGGCGGCGGAGAGCATGGCGGCATTCACCTCGTTGTCGGTGATGGCCAAATGGGACTCCAGGTCTTCGGAGAACCTGCCGCCTGGCAACCAATCAGTGAGAAAGTCCTTGAGGTGGATGTCGTAGATCCGACGGATCCGGTGTAAGTACACCTGGGAGAACATGAAGTAACGAGCGAGAAGCAGCGCCTCTGCTGACTGGATCCCTCCTATCTCGATGCCGAGTTGCGGGTCGCTGCCCTGAGCACCTTCGCCTCCTCCCGCGGGGGCGGGCGGCAGAATCCGCAGCGTGTCGATCAGGCGGAAATGGTCAAAGCGTCCATAGGCGACGCCGGTGTGAAGTGAATCTCGCAAGAGGTAGTCCATGCGGTCCGCACCGAATACCTCCCCGGTGATGATCTCGTTGAGGATTGCTTCCCACGGAGGCAAAGCGCCCGCGTCCTCGGGCTCGACAGCGAGCGAAACGATGTCGTCAGGATCGAGCTTCATCGTCTTCCAAACACGCGCCATCTCCTCGGACCGGATTACGGCCTCGGTCAACGTCTCGTGGTCGGTACCAGGGGGAAGCAGGTCGCGTTCGGCGGCATGTGAAAACGGAAGATGGCCGGTGTCGTGACAAAGGGCCGCAACGCGGAGGACCTGCCGCCAGTAGTGGCGCGTGTGCGGATGAGTCGGGACGAAGTCGCGGACCTTGTCTGTGAGGTTCTCGTCGTCCGTTACGACATCGAAGATCCGGGTCGCCAGCTCCATGACGCCCAAGGAATGCTCAAACCGCCGGTGGGTCGCGCCTGGATACACGAGATAGCTGAGCGCCAACTGGTGGACGTGGCGCAGGCGCTGAAACGCCGGACAGTCGAAGACTGGCCGTTCCTCCGAAGAGACCTTGATGAAGACGTGCAGCGGATCACGTACCTCAATCGTGCGCTTGGTGGGCACGCAGCAAGGCTACGCGGCATCGGCAGACATCGACCAACCGCTCGAGGACCGCTGGCTTCGAAGCCAGAGCTCGCATTGCCTCGGCCGTGTATCGGGACAGATCGCGCACGGTCGCAGGCAGGATCCTGTCGTGCGTCAGGATGACGGGATGGCGCCACACGTCCTGAACACCTTCAGCGGCCGCACGCTCGATCTCGATGAGCCCCAAGCCGATCAAATCTCGATACGAGACATCGCCGCCGGACTCTCGAAAATCTGCCGATTCGGTGCGCAGGCCTCGACCTTCTTCTCGGTCGCCCAACACGCCATCATTGTTCACGACCTCGCGGTCGCTTCCGGCCGCAAGGACCTCGCTTTGCCAGCGCTGCATCACGACTCGCACGAGGCCTACCTTGGAGACCTTCCTACGCCGGTAAAGCGGAAGCTTGGCCTCGGCGAGCGCGGCTCCAGCTACAAGAATCTCGCGGACAGCATCGACATCGCCATCGGCCGCTGCTTCGGTTACGGCTGGCTGAGCGACCGCGACGACATCGCCGCCGTCAAGCGTGCCGACCGGCAAGCACTCATAGCCGAGGCCGGAGTGCTGCTGCACGACGCCGGCGCTTCGGTGCGAAGTGCCCTCACCGCTGAGGGCCTTCAGGTCAGTGACCTCGAGCCGCTACCAGACCTTGGCCCGGCGCTCGACCCGGCGACGGCCGAGAGGGAGTTCCTCGCGGTTCACTCCCGCGCTCTTGGGTCCGCCGTCCGCTCGAGCTGAGACTGGCTACGACGCTGGCCCCGCCTCGGACCAGGCCCGCTTTGGGGCCTTTTCGGCCCAACGTCGCCACAGTCTGGGCGCCTTGGGGCCCACCCCGGGTATCGAGCCGACGTGAGCGACGTGGGCGCCTTCCGGTGAGCCCGAAGAGCACCTCCCGGACCAGGGGCTGTGCTTTGCTTTTCAAGCACGGGACTTGCCTACGGGCCTCCGGCTCCGCTGGGTCCCAATCCCCGATCGAATGGCGAGGAGCTTGTGACCCGCGAGAGAGTGATCCTGAACGAAATCGAAGATCGCTACGGCGGCGAAGTAGGTCCGGTCGAGCAAACCTCAGGTGGCTACTCGTGGTCCAGCCGCGACGGCGAGACCCGCTTCCGTCTAGAGCAGCTGCCCGCCTCAAGCGAATGGGTTCTGTTCGAGCTTGACGGCGGCGACAACATCGTCCGATTCGGTCGCGGCACGGACGCCATCGACGCGATGGAGTCCTACGACGAGCACCTCGACACCGACCAGACGGGCTACGAGTAGGTGTCGACCGGAGCGCACGACCCCAAGTACCTGCCGATCGACATGCCCGACGAATTCGTGCTCGAAGTGCCCGACGAGCGAGGCAGCTGGGTCGACTACGGCCACTACCGAGCGGACCGCATGGAGATGCAGGCCGACGGGAGCTACCTCTACGCCACAGATGGACTGGCCCTGGTGCTCCGCTGCGTCGAGCAGCAAGGCGACATAGTCCGCACACTTGATGGCAACGGTGACGCTCTCGTGTGCCGCCTACGGCCGATCTGCTCGGGAGCCGACTAGTCGCGCGAAAGGTGGTTCGCGCGCAGATCGACGATTCGTGCCAGTGCTCCCGCAATGGCCCGCTACCGCGCTCCGACTGCTCCCTCGGGATCGCCGCACAGCACCGCAGATACGCAGGAGCACCTGGAGGCCTGTAATCGCCCCCTGTTCCTATCTAGCGCCTCGCGAGCTGACTCACGCCCTGGGCGGTCGGCAAGTGAATCCAGCCCTCGCGGACGGCCGCCCACCGCATGCCCTTCGGGATCGGATCGGTCAGAGACAGCTCGACCGCGCGGGCGACGAGTGCGCTGATGAGCGCATCGAAGTCGTCGTCGTCGGCGACGCAAATTGCCGCACACTCGTCGCTGATCCTCACCGTGTCGTTGAGAAGATCTCGTAGCGCACGAAGGTGTTGCTCACGACGTTCGAGCCTGCCCGGTCCGTCGCCCTTGTACGACCACTCGGGCGGTGGCGTCCCCGCGGCGATCACGCCCCACTGGCGAAGCGCCGCCATCGGGTAAACCTCAGCGACCCGTCCGGCGCCGGTTCGGTCCAGAGCGCCCGTCTCTTCAGCGATGGCTGAAAGCAGGCGGGCACAGCGCATTGCCGGCCATGCGAGGTCGCTGACGGCCACACTGAGTGGGACCTGCCCGGTGCGCTGTGAGACGACGTGATCGGTTGCCCTAAATCGCAGCTCGTTGGCCTCGAGATCAAGCCACTTCCCGTTGTCGCGATAGGCCGATATCGCGTCGATGAAGGCAAGGGGCCAGCCGAATGGAGCGTCGATCCCGACCTTGCTTACGGCAGGGTCGAGCATCATCTCAACCAGCACATCGTCCTTCAACGCCCGCTTCTGGAGCTCTACGACCTCACCCCGCGGGCCGCTCCAATCAATCAGGCAGACCCCAGTCTCCTTTGGCTGAGAGGCCAAGTCGATACCCAGCGTGCGTGAGCTTGTAGGAACTTGTTCCCTGGGCATAGGGACCGGGTTTCGACACGGTCCGGACCGTGTCCTCCCGCGGCCGGCGCCTCGTTGCCTAGACGCACATCTTCCGACCCGGCGGCCGCGGCTTTCGGAGCGGCCGTTCGCGCAGCCCGCCAGTCGCGAGACCTCTCCGTCGACGCGCTCGCTCACCGGGTCCCGAGCATGGACAGCGGCTATCTCGCCGCCGTCGAGCGGGGAGCCCACGCGGTGACCATCCCGACGGCGCTACGAATCGCGGCTGCCCTCGACATGGATCTCAGCGAGCTCGTTCGAAGCCTCGGTCCGATATCGAGACCCCAAGACGCCGACTCCGCGGCGAAGGAATGACCGCTGGCGCCCGGAACGAGTCTGAGCCTCCAGTTTCGTCGCGCGGGCGACTGCTGCCGTCCCAGCGCGGGCCCGGCCGCCGAATCGCAATGAAGCCCGGCGAGGACTGATTTGACTGATCCCCGTACAGCGACGCTGCCCCGAAGCACCCTGCTTACAACTGCCGCCCGTGTGCTGGCCTTCCTCGCGTCGCACGAGGAGGCACGAATCACCGACATTGCCGCTGCGACCGAGATCAGCGAAGGCCACGTGCGACGCACCATCGACGGGCTCATCAGGGCCGGATTCCTGGAACGCGTGCCCGTTCGCAATCACAACCGCTACACCGTCCAGCACGACGCCCCGCTGGCGCCCGGGTCGGTCTCGTCCGTTGGGCAACTGATCTCCCTGATTGCTCCTCCAGGGCCCGCCTGAGACACGCGGCAAATTGTAAAAGGCCTGGAAATAGCCCTATAGCTCTTAAATGAGCGCTAGAGGGGGTGGGGGCGAATTTACGAGTAGTAGACATGAACACGTCTACTCCTAGCCTCACCCAACAGCTGACGCTGCTCCTTCGCACCGACAGCCGCCACGACCTGGTCGCGGCCGACCAACTCGAAGCCCTTCGGGTGCTCCTCCTCGCGGGAGCCGAGCTGTGAGCCCGTTCGCCGTAGCTCGCGAGCACGCCATGGCCATGATGGACGTGATCGCGCCCCCTCCCTCAGCAGGGAGGCTTCGCCTTCACAGCGAGCGCCCCGAGAAGAGCCGCCTCTACCCCGTCGAGGCCGAGGACATCGTTCCCACGGGCGCGGCGCTCGTCGATCTCGCTCACGCGCTCAGCGACGAAGGCAGAGCGGTCAAGGTCGCAATCACCCCCGTGGTGCCGCACGACGACGTCCGACTTCACGCCGTCTGGCTCTGGGTCTCCCGGGGCGACCTCGAGCGGACAGGCGTGGCGATCGCTCCGTCGATCATCCTCACGGCCAGCCCCGATCTGTTGCACATGGGCTGGGCGCTGGAAGGTCCGGTGGACGAAGACGCCTACCGCGTCATCGCCCGAGACCTCGGCTCCCAGCTCGGGGAGGGATGGGCTGTGGTGGCGAGCGACGCATGGCTGGCAGTGCCAGGAACGCCGATGCGCTGCACGCCCGGCCGGATGGTCGAGGTCGTCCCGACCGGAGCTCGGTACGACGCCTCCGACCTTTCCTCACAACTGGCTGCGATCGCCAGCGTGCACGCACGAACGCACGCTGCCCAGTCCGACGGACCCGGCGGCACGCGAGACGCCGTCAACAACGCCGTCACCGAAGGCAACTTCGAGCTCACCGACACCGAGGAGGAGCTGGGATCCGCGTCCGACGGCGGCGCAGATCCAGATCGCGCCCCTAGCTCCGATGTCGTTGCCGCCGCAGCACGTATCCGCCACGCGCCGGACATCCTCGCCCTGGTCCGCGACCAGCTCCAGCGCTCAGGGTTCGCGGGCTCACCGAGCGTGCCGCTACTGGTGTTCCTGGTGGTGGTCTCCCGCCTGCTACCGAAGCCAGCATCGCTCGCGGTCAAGGGCCAGTCCTCGGCGGGCAAGAACGCCGCCGTCGACGCCGCCCTGCAGTTCTTCCCCGAAGAGGCATGGATCGGGCGCACGAACCTCAGCACCCAGGCGCTGTACTACAGCGGGGAGAGCTTCGTGCACCGGACGCTGGTGCTCTTCGAAGGCCAGATGCTCAAGGAAGGCGAGCTCGCAGCGACTGTCCGGTCGCTGCTCAGCGAGGGACAACTGGTGCGCGAGGTCACCAACTACGACCAGCGCGACACCTTCGTGCTACGCACAGACGGGCCCACAGGTCTCATCACAACAACCACGCTGCTAAGCCTGGACCCCGAGCTCGAGACACGGATTCTCTCGGCGCAGATCTCCGACGGGCCGGAGCTCACGAGGGCGATCCTCCTCGCCCAGGCCCGACGTGAACAGGGGCACGTGCAAAACAGTGACCTCAAGGGATGGAAGCGCTTCCACACGGAGATGGCTGAGCTAGATACGCGACCGCTCGTCCCGTTCGCTGAGCAGCTCGCGGAGCTCGTCGACGTCACCGCGGTGCGAATGCGCCGGGACTTCCCGACGATCCTCACCCTCATCAACGCCCACGCGCTTCTTCACGAAGCATCACGTGACCGCGACGACCAAGGCCGCATCCTGGCGACGATCTCGGACTACGCCGCAGTCCACGCGGCAGTCGCCGGCGTGGTCGCCGAAACCACCGCCCTCAGCGTCTCCCCCAAGAGCCGCTCAACTATCGAGGCGGTTCGGCAGGTCCTCGCCGACGGCCGGCGCGCCTACGTCACCATCCCGCAGCTCGCCGATGCGCTCCGGGTGGACCCATCCAACGCCCGACGCCGCGTGTACGAGGGGTTCGCTGCCGGCCACCTCGTCAACCTCAGCGCCAGGGGGCGCCCGATCCACATCACGCTCGGCGAAACGCTCCCCGAGGATCGCCAGGCCATGCCCACCCCCGAACAGCTCGCAGACGCGTGCGGCCGTGCATGCACGCAGCGATAGCCGCCGAGCGGAGCGGATCCCGGCGAGCTCGCCAGCGCTGCGCGTGGTTTTTTTCGATGCTGATGGTTGACAACGGTCGTCAAGTGGCCCCTCCGCCCGCCGCCGCCGCCGCCGCGCGGGCGCACCAACCGCGCCGCGCCTCCGGGTCGCTTCCGGGTGCGGACGCCGCCGCCGGTAAGCAGCCCGTACGCCCAGGGACCGGGCCGCGATGATCCGCTTCGCGTTCTACGGACGCCTCTCGACCGACGACAAGCAGGACCAGACCCTCGCCCGCCCGTCACAGCTCGAGGCGTGCAAGCGGCAGGCCGGAGAACTCGGAGGCGAGGTCCTCGCCGAATTCTTCGACCAAGAGTCGGGTGCCCGCGACGACCGTCCCGGATGGACTGCGCTCACGCAGGAAGCGCGCGAGCGCACGACACGACGCTTCGACGCGGTCATCATCTACCAGACGTCCCGCCTGGCCCGCGATCGCTTCCTCGCCGCGATGTACGAACGCGAGCTACGCAAAGTCGGCGTACCCATCCACTACGCCACGGGAGCAGGCGACCCCACCACTCCGGAGGGGTCGATGATGATCGGAATCCAGCAGCTCTTCGACGAGTTCGAGCGCAAGAAGCTTTCACGCGAGACCAAGCGAGGGATGCGCCAAACCGCCCTTCAAGGCTTCCGTTGCGGCGGACGCGCTCCCTACGGCTACCAGCTCGAACGAAGCCCCCACCCCGTCCCCGCCCGGGCTAAGGGTGGCGAGACGAAATCGCGACTCGCTCCCGACCCCGACCAGGCTCCGGTCATCGCCGAGATTTTCCACCTGTGGGCCGACAAGGGCTGGGGATGTAAAGCGATTGCCGATCACCTCAACCGACCCGGTGGCCCACCTTCGCCGAACCACGTTGACACTTCGCGCAACGTGCGGGGGGACTGGGCTAAGAGCAGCCTGCGCGCCATCCTCAAGAACCCGACCTACACCGGCCGGATCGTCTGGAACCGCCTCGACTTCGCCGCCCAACGCGAAGCCGGCGGGACCGCCCGCCTGCGGCCGCAGGAAGAGTGGGTCATCGCCGACGTGGAACACGAGGCTCTGATCTCGGATGAGCTCTTCGCCGCCGCCCAAGCCGGTTTTGAGAAGCGCAGCAGGAAGACCAGCGGCCCCCGCAACGGTCGATCCCCGTACCTGCTCGCTGGCATGGTCAGCTGCGCCTCAGGCCACCAGCCGCTAGCCATGTACGGACGGCGACGAAAGGACCACGTCTACATGACGTGCGACTACGGCCGCGCGTACGGCAACGAAGCCGCCGATCAGATCGACGGGCACGGCCGCTGGCTATACCTCCGCGAAGACAACCTGCTGCCACTGATCGAAACGTTCTTCGCTGAACGAATCTTCGGCCCGATGCGGATAGACAAACTCGAACAGCAGCTACGAACGCACGAGCGCAGCACGAGGCATACCGAAGACGGTTCCCGCACCCGCATCACCAAAGAGCTCGCCTCCCTGGACGACCGAATCGGCAAGCTGATCGACGCGCTGGAGAACGGTCTCGATGCCGAACAGATCCGTCGCCGCCTCGCGACCCTCCAGAAAGCGAAGGAGAAGGCCGAAATCGAGCTCCGCACGCTCACCCCGACCCCGGCCGATCTCGATAGCCCCGGCGCCATCGAGCTCCTCTCGCGCGTACCAGACCTCTCCCAGGCCATGCGCTGCGGCACCCCGGAGATGAAGCGGCAACTCTTCGAAGCCTTCGGGCTGCAGATCACCTACGACCGAGCCCGAAACCACATATCGATCGCGGCCGTGATCGCAGAACAACTCGCTCAAGCGATCGAAACAACGGGCCCATGCCCCGACCCTCCGCGCGCTAACCGGCACGTAAAGGCAGATCACGAACCTTCAATCCGGCTCATCAGCTCAATAGCCCCACCCACCCGGTTCCGCACACACACCCCAACTCAAAGGACCGCATGACAGCCCCACGCTCGACCCCTCACGCTCTCGCAACGGCGCCAGACCCCGCCCTGCGCGACAAGCCCTGCATCGAAGGCGCATTCTCCGACGGGCATGAGCACTTCACCGTCGCCGACTACGACGCCCTAAAAGGCGAGCGCTACAACCAGTCAATCTGGCTGTGGCGTGCTCCCGAGGTGCACGATTTGACAACGCAGCGGCCCCCCGAAGGCTGGGACGTCCACATCTCAGACGTCCAGGCCTACAACGCGCAGATGCGCGTGCTCATCGGGCTCGACTGACGTGTAACGGTCGGCATCGCAACCAAGCGGCCAAGGGACCCGGTAAGGAACCGGGTGACGGTACCCAGGGCTCGCAGCGCTGGCGGCAGACGGGCATCGGCCTATCCCACGAGCCCGCCCATGTCACGCAGCGCGACTGTGTTGCACGTTGCCGGGCGGCCGGTGCGCCCTGATCAGCGATCGCTCCAGCGACAACACGTCCGAGGGGCTCATTTGCGCGTCCAGCGGAACGACCCACAGGCTTCGCCACGCGGCCCGCTTGCGACGGCTGCACCGCAGGTGCTCGCCGATCCGTGACCTGGCGGTCCCCGTGGCGCGGTCGATCTTGCCGACGTAGTGCAACTTGCCGTCGCGGGTGTACGCCAGGTAGACGGCTCGCGCGACCAGTAGGCCGCCACGGTCCCCGGATAGGTCGAGCGCGATCCGGACCGGCTCCGCCAGCATGTGGCGCCCCGCCGCCTGGGCCGCCTCCTGAACAGCGACGGGGATCACGCTGCCTCCCCACCCTCGACCGGCAACTCCTGCACAGGCGGCAACCCCTCGTTGAGCCCAGCGATCGCGCCAAAGCGGACGAGGTCGTCGGCCACACGGCGCAGCCGCGCAGCGAGTGGCTCGACCTCGGTAGTCGTCCAGCCTCGACGCTGAATGAACGATGTGCCGTCGTCGTCGCTGACCTGGACTGCATGGCCGAGCGTTCGCTCCAGCCCATTTGCGAGACCGTCCATTCCGCGCATGCAGTCCGCGATCTTCTCCCGGGGGGTGGTGGCGCCCGTCGGTTCCTGCGTCGCGCTCGTGCTCGCGGGCTTGTCGCGCCCGGCGGCGTCGCCGAAAGTCTCGCGAATCCACTGGTTAGTCATCGGGTGCACGTCGCCCGCCGCACGCTCGACCACTTCGCCGTTCACGTGGACTGCGCGGGCGGTGTCGTTGCGTCGACCTGCGGCTAGCGCCTCGCCCAAGGCCTGCACCCCCTGCTCGCTGGCGTGCATGAGGTCCAGGATCTTGTCGGCGGGCCGCTGGTCGCGGAACCCGCCGCCGGTGTCGCGCGCCTCACGCTTAAGCCAGCCCTGAGCGGCGAGGTGGCCGGCGGCCTTGACCGCTAGCTCGCGGCATGATGGGCCCGGCGAGCCGTCCTCGCGCAGCTCCTTGATCGCGTCGTCCTTCAGCTGCTCGGGGGAGCGGTCCGTCGCACTCCAGGGCAGCTCCCACGCACCCTCCAGGGCCAGCGCCTCACCCAGTGTGAGGTGCGCAGTCTCCAGCGAGCGCGGATCGACGTGGAACTGGCGCAGTCCGAGCGCGCCGACGAGCTCGGCCTTGTAGCTGGTGCGAATCTGCCCTCGGCCATGGACGGCCCTCATCTTGGTGTGCAGTTCGTCGAGCTGAGTACGGCGCGTCTCGCTGGCTCCCAGCGACTTCATGAGGTCGGCCACGACGCAGTCAGGCTCGCTCGGCAGCCCCCGCTCGGTGCGCACGCTGCGCGGCAGGGTCCCGCCGAACAGCAAGAATTGGTCGTCGGTCATGACCTCACGGGTGTGCAGGGCGGCGAGCATCTGGTCGGCCTCGCTGTTGCTCTGCGCGATCGGCTGCCACGGGTGCGTCGTCTCGACGTGCGTGCGACGCACGATGTCATCGACCGCTTGGATCGCGGTGATCCCGTCGTCGTCGGAATGGAAGCCGACGACGATCTGCACGTCGATGAAGAACGTTCGCAGCTCGATCAGTTCTTCGATCGAGACGGCCTCAATCGGCCGCTCGGTCCGCTTACGCATCTCGACCCAGCGCTGCCGGCGAAAGTCGATGTCGCGGACCGAGCCAAAGAACGCGTCGTGCGGCGACGCGCCGTGCGCTTGCTTTGCGAATGAGCAGCGCGTTGACCCGTCGCGCGTCACGAGCGCGATGCCGCGCTGGCCGTCCATCGTTTCGATGTGCGTCAGCTGGCAGAGCAGCGGGTCGAGGATCCCGTCGCGGCGGACCTTCTCCTCCATCTTCGGGTTGAGCTTGCGGGTGTTCTCCGCCGCCTCCTCGACGACCGTCTTTATCGTGGCAAGCGACTCGCTGGTCAGCAGCACCTCGCATGGCGACTTCGGGTGCACCGACATGTCCGCGGGAGCCCAGAGCTTCAGAGTTTGGCCGGCGTCGAGATCGCTGGCCGGCCACGCAGTCGCGCCGACGACGCGGCCGTTGGTCGGATCGGGCGCCAGGCAGTCGATCGGCACCGTCGCATAGATGACCTCCAAGTGCCCGGTCGCGGTCGGCCGAATATTCGGGCGACTGAGCTGCTGGCGGACCGCACCCGGCGAGGTGACCGCAGCTGCCAGGAATTCGCACGCCGCCTCCGTCAGGCCGCCCCTGACGTCTTTGTTGTGCTTGAGCAACCGCTCGCGCAACTTCTTGATCTCGCCGCCGGATGGCGGCGGGGTGATCTTCGAGGGACGGCGCCCCTCGAACAGGGTTGACATGGAGCCCAGGCCTGTGGCCATCGTTTCCTCCGTCTTGAGTTGGTCTGGAACTTCGGAGACCGGACTCAGACGAAGCTGGCCTGGACCCCCTGGACCTACCGCGCACAGTCGGCGTGGCCCACAGGCGGCCGAATTACTCCCTCTTGGCTCCTGCCGCGACGCTGTTGTCGCGGTGGCCGTCTCCGGCAAATGCCGGTGCGTTGGCCACGGGGCTGAGGAATCACCTCGACCGTCGTTGACGACGTTACCGACCAGGTCGGACGGGGACCACCGCGAGGGCCACGCGGACCGCGATTGCGCGGCCCTTTCATGCACTTCGAAGAACCCGCCAAGCCTGGGCTGGTACCACGCGCGGTACTGCAAGACTTGGGCCGGAGACGAAGCCCCGGAAGAACGGGACCAGTGGGAGACGGCGAGCCCGGACTCGAATCGGTCTAGCCCGTTCAGGCCCGAACGAAGAAAGCCGCCCTGGCGAGAGAGCGGCTTCCTGTGTCCCTACGGTCACCCGTAGGGACATAGCGGGGGCGGGATTCGAACCCGCGACCTTCGGGTTATGAGCCCGACGAGCTACCAGACTGCTCCACCCCGCGGCGGACGCGCAGTGTAGCGGCCCCCGAGCCGCCCCGCTAGCGCAGGCGCCCGACGAGCGCCACCGCGTGGTGCGGGGTCCCGTCGGTCTGCAGACGATGGACATAGGCGTGCCGCGCGAGCTCCTCTGCACGATCGCCGAACAGCTCCGCGAAGAACGCCGGGTAGCCCGAGGCCACGCCCGCCTCGTCGTCGCTGCCCGGCAGCAGCGCCGGCGTCACGGCGAACCCGAACAGCCCGCCGGGCTCCAGCAGCCCCAGCGCACGGTCGAGCACCGCCGGCGGGATGTGGCCGACGCCGATCGCCGCCAGGGCGAGCACAGTCGTGAAGGCACGGGCACGCAGGGTCGCGACCTCCTCGGCCGAGAACCCCCCGAGGTCGCCCACGAGGAAGTCGTCGTAGGCGCCGGGGCGGTCGCGCTGCGCCGCGGCGCGCGCCGCCGGCTCGAGGTCCAGGCCGACGACGCCGCCGACGCCCAACCCTCTCAGCTCCTGCCCACCCGCGCCGTTGCCCGCCCCCAGGTCGAAGACCCGCTCGTCACCCGCAGGCCTCCCGAGTGACGACAGCGTCTCTGCGTAGCACCGCACGACCTCGATGTGGGAACGCATCTCCAGCGCGTCCTGGAAGACCGCCTCGTACAGGCCGGGGACCGCGTAGATCGCCGCGTAGTCGTGGAAGCCGACGCGCCGGCGCGCGTCCGCCGGGCCGAACTCGATCCAGTCCTCGGTCCCCACGGAGAACACGATCGGCGTGAGCAGAGTGGCGGCTGAGGTCGAGGGCACCCCGCGCACCCTACGGCGAACGCCCCCGGCTCGGCCCGTGGCCGGATGTCCTGAAAACCGGTCACCGCCTCTCAAGCGGCGTGCCGCACAGCCGAAGACCCATGGCGTGACCCGCGCCCCCAGAACTTCCTTCGCCGCGCTCGCGGTCGTCGCGGCCACCGCCGTCCTGCCGGCCTCCGCCCACGCGATGCCGACGATCACCGAGTACAACGCCGGACTGGCGGCCGGGCGCGTCCCCTACGACGTCACAACCGGGCCCGGGGGCAAGCTCTGGACCACGCTCAACACCCCAGCCGGGCTGGCCAGCCTCGACCCGACCAACGGGGCGGTCACCGAGTTCAGCAGCGGGTTCTCGAGCTCTGCCAAGCCGACGGGCATGACGTACTCGGGCGGCAGGCTCTTCTACACCCTCGAGGGGTCCGGGAAGATCGGGTGGACGACGGACGGGACCTCCCCCACCGACACCAACAGCGGCATGAGCAGCGGCGCGACGCCGCGCGACATCGCCGCCGCCCCCAGCGGCGACCTCTTCTACACCGACCCTTCGGGCAGCGGGCGCATCGGCCGCCTCGACCCGGCAACCGTCCAGGTCACCGAGCACACCACCGGGCTCACCGCGAACCGTGGCCCCGAGAACATCGTCCAGGGCCCGGGCGGCGCCATGTGGTTCACGGAGCGTTCCGGAACCGGAGCGATCGGACGCATCGACCCCGCCACCAACGCCATCACCGAGTTCTCGAGCGGCCTGACACCGAACGCGGGCCCCGATGGCATCACCGTCGGCCCGGACGAGGCCATCTGGTTCACCGAGAACTCCACGGCCAAGGTCGGTCGCATGACGCCCGGCGGGCCGATCCAGGAGTTCCCGATCGGCGGCGCGGGGGGCGACAAGCCCATCGACATCGTCACCGGCGCCGACGGCAACCTGTGGTTCACCCGCTGGGGCAGCCCCGGGTCGATCGGCCGCATCACCCCCACCGGCATCACCACGAGCTACAACGTCAACCTGACCGCCAGCAGCAAGGTCTGGCAGTTGACCTCGGGCCCCGACGGCAACGTCTGGTTCACCGAGAACGCGTCAGGCCGCATCGGGCGCATCACCGTCGGCCCCGGTGTGACCAAGAGCAGGGGGAAGGGCGAGTCGGGCACGACCGCGACCTTCAGCGCACGGCTGCGCCTCAACTCGCAGGCGACGACCTACGTGGTCGAGTACGGCAGGACGACCGCCCTGGGCCAGTCCACTCAGACCTTCGCCGCCAGCGCGGTCGCCGGGCCCCTGGACGTCGACGTGCCGCTCAGCGGGCTCGAGCCTGACACCGAGTACTTCGCGCGCTTCGTCGCCACCAACGCGTCCGATGTGACCACGGGGCCGATCGAGAGCTTGCGGACCAAGGCGGTCACGAGCAGCAGCGACGACACCCCCAGCAGCGGCGGCGCGAACACGGTGACGCCCCCGGTGGCCCCCGACGCGGGCGCACCCACGACCGGCGCCGGCGCCGGCGACGACGACGTCCCGGACACGGCCACCAAGCCCAAGCTCGGCAAGACCCTCGTCCTGATGACCAAGAACGGCAAGGTCAAGTACAAGAAGCCCGGCCACGGCGGCGGCTACGTCACGCTGGGCCCCGAGGGGCAGCTGCCGGTCGGCACCACCGTCGACGCCCGCAACGGCCACGTGCTGCTCACCACCGCCCTCGACGCGTCGGGCACCGTCCAGACCGGCGAGTTCTGGGGAGGCCAGTTCCGCGTCGACCAGGCGGCGGGCAACCGCGGCGTGGTGGACCTCGTCCTCGTCGGCGGCAACTTCGGGCAGAGCTGCAAGACCACCAAACCAGCAGCGCGCCACGCGGCGAGCGCCGCCCGCCACAAGGCGAAGGCCGTCCGCTCCCTCTGGGGCAGCGACCGCCACGGCAAGTTCCGCACCCGGGGCCGCGACAGCGTGGCCACGGTCCGCGGCACCAAGTGGCTGACGCAGGACTCCTGCGCCGGCACCACGACCAAGGTCAGCGCGGGCGCCGTCGACCTGACCGATCTGCGCACCAAGCGCACCGTGCTCGTCAAGGCGAGGCACAGCTACCTCGTGCGCCACAAGCGCTGACGAGGCCCCGCACCCAGGCCGCCGGCCTGGTCGCACCTCAAGCCGACCTGGCAGCCGGCCGAAGAAACAGGGACCGGCCCTTGCTCATGATCGATCTGCCTCCCGCCAAGCTCGCCCGCCCCAGCCGCATCCGCCCGTGGGTGCTCATGCTGATCATCGGACTCGTGGCGGCGGCCGGGGGCGTGTCCGCCTACAGCGTCGACCTCTGGCCGCAGCTGGAGAACGACACGATGTCACTGCGGTTCCAGCTGCGCCCGAGCTCTACCCCCGACGACCTGACGCTCGTGGTCGTCGACGACGTCACGTTCGACGAGAACCGCGAGCGACGCTGGCCCTTCCCGCGCTCCGACCACGCCAAGGTCATCGACCAGCTGCGCCGCGCCGGCGCGAAGCACATCGTCTACGACATCCAGTTCACCGAGGCGACCACCCCGAAGGAGGACCTTGCCCTCTTCGACGCCGTGGCCCGCGCCCGCCACATCGTCCTCGCGACCACGGACATGGACACCCGCCCGTGCACACGGCTCGCGGACGTGCGCAAGCGGTGCAACAAGAGCGGCGTCCTGGGCGGGGAGAGCAACCTGCGTCCGATCGGCGTCGAGGCCGCCGCCGCGAACCTCCCGACCGATGGCGGCGTGATCCAGCGCTTCGACCACACCGTCGACGGGCTCGACACGCTGGGCGTGGCCACGGCGCGCCGGGTTCAGGGACGGCCGGTCGACACCGGGCCGTTCACGGCCAAGGGGGCCCTGATCGACTACCGCGGCCCGCCCGGGACGATCAAGACGCTGTCCTTCAGCCGCGTCGAGCGCGGTGCGTTCGACCCCGCCGCCGTTCGCGGCAAGATCGTCGTCGTCGGCGGCGCCCACAAGACGCTGCAGGACTTCCACGCGACGCCCACCACCGGCCAGCAGGAGATGTCAGGGCCGGAGATCCAGGCCAACGCGGTCTGGACCGCGCTGCACGGGATGCCGTTGCGCGACGTTCCGACCTGGCTCGAGCTGGTGCTGATCGTCGTCCTGGCGCTGCTGCCCTTCTTCGCCGGCCTGAGGCTGCGCCCCCTTGCCGCCCTGTTGATCTGCGCGGGCGCGGCAGCAGTGTTCGTCGGCCTGAGCTACGTGGTCTTCGTGGGCGGCCTGGTGGTCGCGGTGACCTATCCGTTGGCTGCGCTGAGCCTCGGCACCGTAGGCATGGTCCTGGTGAGCTACATCGCCGAGCGCTACGAGCGGCGCGTCGTCGCGTCGATCAACGAGATCCTCGAGGAACGCGTGGCCGAGCGGACCGAGGAGGTGCACGCGACGCAGCTCGAGCTCGTCAGCCGCCTCGGCCGAGCAGCCGAGCGGCGTGACACCGACACGGGCGAGCACATCGCCCGCATGAGCCACCTCTGCGGTCGCCTGGGGCGCGCGATGGGCCTGGATCTGGAGGCGTCGGAGAACCTGCGCCACGCCGCCGCCATGCACGACATCGGCAAGATCGGCATCCCGGATCGCGTGCTGCTGAAGGAGGGCGCTCTCGACGCCGAGGAGTGGGAGGTCATGCGTTCCCACACCTCCATCGGGGCCGACGTCCTGGCCAACTCGCCCTCGCCCCTGCTGCAGATGGCCGAGACGATCGCCCGCACCCATCACGAGCGGTGGGACGGCACGGGCTACCCGGCCTCCCTCGCCGGCGAGGACATCCCCCTCGTGGGGCGCATCTGTGCGATCTGCGACGCGTTCGACGCGCTGACCTCACGCCGGCCCTACAAGGAGCCGTGGCCGCTGGCCGACGCGCTGCAGGAGATCCGCGATCAGCGCGGGCGGCACTTCGACCCCGCCGTCGTCGACGCCTTCCTGGCCCTCGATCCGCTGCCCGAGCCCGCCGACGTCCCGGTGCCGCGCGTGCCGGCGCACGATCCCGCCCCCAGCGACGGCGGGGACCGGCGCTCGCCGCTGCGGGCGCCCGACGGGCCTCAGGAGGCTGCGGGCTTCTCCGACTCGTCGTCGCCGGCCGGAAGGTCAGCGGCGCCACCGGCTTCCTGAGCTGCGTCGCCGCCGCCCTGGTCCGCGTCGCCGAACTCCGGCTCGCCCGGGTTGTGCGGGGCCTGGTCGGCGTGCTCGCCGAACTCCGGCTCACCGGGGTTGTGCTCAGGGCTCACGCGGCACCTCCACCTCTCGTTCGAAGGACTCGAAGGGCGGTTCGCCCTTGCTCGTACGGGTGCCCGGCGCCGGCTCGACCCCGCCGCGGGAGGCGGAGGTCGTGTGGGCGAAGATGTAGAAGATCAGCGCGAAGAGCAGCAGAGCAAGCAGCAGGGCGCCTATGATCAGCGCGATTCCCGGCCCGGTGCTCGGCGCCTCCTGGGTCTGCTCGGTGCCCTGCGCGAGCAGCGTGATGAGCGCGACCATGGCCTCAGGCCTCGCCGTCGCCCTCGTCGTCGGCCAGGCCACCGACCGCCTCGGCCAGCGGAGCGGGGTCGCCGTCACCGTCGTCGTTGATCATCTCGGGATCAACCGGCGGGTTCGAGGACTGCGCTTCGCCGAGTGAGGCTTCGGCGGGGTGCTCCTGCTCTGGGTTCTCCATGCCGGGGCACCTACCCCGCGACAGGTGGGCAGAATCCCCGCCATGGCTCGCTGCTTCGTGACCCGCGCCCTGCCGGGCGACGCCCTGCGGCGGCTGGCCGGGACCCACGACGTCGACGTGTGGCCCGGGGCGCTCCCGCCGTCGCCGCAGCAACTGCGCGCGCACGTCGCCGGCGCCGAGGGCCTGCTGTGCCTGCTGACCGAGCGCGTCGACGTCGCCCTGCTGAACGCCGCGCCGGCGCTTCGCGTGGTCTCGAACTTCGCCGTGGGCACCGACAACGTCGACGTGGCCGCTGCGCACCGCCGGGGGATCGCGGTCGGCGTGACGCCCGACGTCCTGACCGGCGCAACCGCCGACCTGGCCTTTGCGCTGATGATGGCCGTCGCTCGCCGGCTGCCCGAGGCCGCCGCCGCGGTGCGCGACGGCGCCTGGCGCACCTGGGAGCCGCAGGGCTGGCTCGGCGTCGACGTGCACCGCGCAACGCTGGTCGTCGTCGGGCCTGGACGTATCGGAGCGGCGGTGGCGCGGCGAGCGGCGGGCTTCGACATGCGCGTGCTGACCGTGGGGCGTCACGATGACCTGCACGCCGCCCTGGCCCAGGCGGACTTCGTCTCCCTGCACGCTCCGCTCACCCCGGCGACGCACGGGCTCATCGACGCCGGGGCGCTGGCGGTGATGAAGCCGTCAGCGATCCTCGTCAACACGGCACGCGGCGCGATGGTCGACCAGGTCGCGCTGGCCGCGGCGCTGCACGAGGGCCGCCTGGGCGGGGCGGGGCTGGACGTCACCGACCCGGAGCCGCTGCCGCCCGACGACCCGCTGCTGCGGGCGCCGAACCTGATCGTGGTCCCGCACATCGGCTCGGCGACGCTCGCGGCCCGCACGGCGATCGCCGACCTCGCGGTCGACAACCTCCTCGCGGGCCTGGCCGGGCGGCCCCTGCCCCACGCGGCGCCGGCCCCCTCCCCGTAGGGTCCGCGCGTGCGCATCGGCGTCGTCGACATCGGGTCCAACTCCACCCGGCTCTTGGTGGCCGACGTCAGCGAGGGCGGCCGGGTCACGGAGCTCGAGCGGCGCTCGACGGTCACGCGGCTGGGCCAAGGCGTCGACGCGTCCGGGGCGCTGGCCGACGAGGCGATGGCCCGTGTCTTCGCGACCCTCGACGCCTACGGCGAGCTGCTGGACGCCCTCGGTGCCAGCGCGCGGACCGCAGTCCTCACCAGCGCGGTGCGCGATGCCGTCAACGGCTCCGCGTTCACCCAGCGTGTGGCCGACACCTACGGCCTGGAGGCGCGCACGCTCGCCGGCGACGAGGAGGCGCAGCTCAGCTTCCTCGGGGCGACGAGCGAGCGCGATCACGCGCGGGACGGTGCGCCGCTGGTGGTCATCGACATCGGCGGGGGTTCGACCGAGTTCGTCGTCGGCCGGGCCGGCGCGGTCAGCTTCCACGTGTCGACCCAGGCGGGCGTCGTGCGCCAGTCCGAACGCCACCTCACGGTCGATCCGCCGGACGGGGAAGAGCTGCAGCGCCTGGTCGCCGACGCCCGGGCGGTCTATGAGGCGGCGCTGCCCAGCGAGGTCCGCACCGGCGTGCAGGCCGCGGTCGCGGTCGCGGGGACGGCAACATCGTGCGCCGCGATCGCGCAGGGGCTCGAGCCCTACGACCCGGCGCGGGTCCATGGCTACGTGTTGGAGGTGGCCGAGCTCGAGGCCCTCGGCGCCCGCCTCGGCGCGGTGCCCGAGGCGCAGCGCCGCGAGGTGCCCGGCCTGCACCCCGACCGCGCGCCCACGATCGTGGCGGGGATCACGCTGCTGATCGAGGCCCTTGGCGTCCTCGGGCTCCCCCGCTGCGAGGTCTCCGAGCACGACATCCTGCGGGGGGTCGCCCTCAGGCGTGCGCGGGCCGGGTGACCGGGACCTCCCCCTTTTCGTGCGCGCCGGGTGGACGGATGTTCGATGGCTCGGCGGTCGGGCGGCCGTCGATACTCGGAGGTGCCGAGCGTCGGGTCTCGTGCCGAACAGGCGCTGAGGTCCGAGCCCGGTGCATAGGTCCGGGCGTAGCCGCGCAAGCGGCATCTCCCGCCGTCCCGGATCGTCGGGCCGGCTCTCACGCCACGTACCCCTGCCCGTTGCGGTGAGAGCCGTTCGGAAGCCGTCCCACCGGGGCGGCTTCCGTCTGCCCGCGCCCCCCGGCCCCGTTCCTCAGGCCAGGTTCGACGTGCGCGGGTAGACCACCGACGGGTCGGTGAGGACGTTGACCAGCGCCGGCTTCCCGGCGCTGAACGCCCGGGCGATCGCCGGCTTGACCTCCTCGGGCGTGCGCACCAGCTCCCCGTGCCCGCCCAGCGCTTCCACCACCTGGTCATAGCGCGTCTCAGGCCGCAGCTCGGCGGCTACCGAGTAGCCGTAGAGGAACTCCATCGGATGCTTCTCGAGCGCCCAGATGCCGTTGTTGCCCATGACGGCGACGACGTCGACGCCGTGGCGGGCCAGCGTGTCGAACTCCATGCCGCTGAAGCCGAAGGCGCCGTCGCCGAGGAGCAGCACCACCTGCCGGCCGGGGTGGGCGAGCTTGGCGGCCAGCGCGTAGCCGGGGCCGGAGCCGAGGCAGCCGAAAGGACCAGGGTCCAGCCAGCAGCCGGGTTCGTAGGTGTTGACCACGCGGCCCGCGTAGGACACGAAGTCACCGCCGTCGCCGATGACGATCGCGTTGCGATCGAGCACCTCGTCGAGCTCTGCGTAGAGCCGCATCGGATGCAGGGGCGAACGGCCGTCGGTGCGCTCCGCGCGCTCGGCGGCCCGCTTCTCGTCCTCGGCCGCGCGCAGCTCGTCCACCCAGGCGGCGCGGGCGTCCGCACCGCCCGCCGCGCCGGAGCGCAGCGCGTCGAGGATGCCGGTCAGGCCCCCGAAGAGCTCCGCGGCGACCGCACGCGGATGCTCGCGCAGCTGCTCGGCGCGATCGATGACCACGATGTCGGTCTCCTCCCCGAAGGACGCGCCGAACCCGAGGCGGAAGTCCATGGGCACGCCGATCACCAGCGCGACGTCCGCCCCCTTCAACCCGTTCCCGCGCGCGCGTGAGAAGAAGAGCTCGTGGTCGGCGGGCACGCAGCCGCGCGCCAGGCCGTTGAGGAAGACGGGGATCCGCAGCTCCTGCGCGAGCGCGAGCAGCGCCTGCTCGCCGTGGCCCCAGTACAGGTTCGTCCCGGCCATGATCACGGGCCGCTCGGCGTCGCGCAGCAGGGCGACGGCGCGGTCGAGCGCATCGCCGTCCGGTCGCGGCCCGGCCTTGGGATCGAGGGGCGTCACCGTGGCGTCCTCGTCGGAGGACTCCATGAACACCAGGTCCAACGGGAAGTCGACGAAGGCCGGCCCGCTGTGCGGCGCGACCGCGGCGGCCAGCGCGTCGTCGACCAGGCCCGGGATCTCCGCCGTGGTCTGCGGCGTGGCCGCGAACTTCGTCAGCGGCCGCACGAAGGGGACGTGGTCGATCTCCTGCAGCGATCCCTGCCCCCACCGCATGGCCGGCGCGCGCCCGCCCAGCACGACCATCGGTGAGAGGTTCTGCAGCGCCGAGCCCATGGCGCTCATGCCGTTGGTCACGCCCGGGCCCGCGGTCAGCGCCGCCACGCCCGGCGTCCGGGTCACCTTCGCCCAGCCCTCGGCCGCAAAGGCCGCGCAGGACTCGTGGCGGACGTCGACGATGTCGATGCCCTCCTCGCGGCAGCCGTCGAAGATCGAGAACAGGTGCCCGCCCGACAGGGTGAAGAGCTTGGTCACCCCGTGCGCCTTGAGCCGGCGGGCCACGAGCCGCCCCCCGTGGACCTGGCCAGCGGACCCTTCCGTCTGAGCGCTCATCGCCGGGAAGCTACCGCGCCGAACGGCCTCGCAGACGCCCGGCACGCCACGGGCTGCGCGCGAGGGCAGCCGCCTCGGCAAGGCGCTCCTCCCCGCAGATCGTTCGGCCGCCCACGGTCATCGCCGGGAGGCGGTCGGCGCCGCGCGAGCGAAACGCTGCTGCGCTGACCTCGAGGGCCGCGTCAATCGTGCGGTCCCCCGCCGCGGCCAGGCACGAGTCGAGGCAAAGGCCGGCGGCGGCGGCGGCTTCGGCGAGCACCTCGAAGTTGTCGAGGTCGTACCCGCCACAGAAGGCCAGCCGGCTGGCGGCCAGCGTGAACTCCGCGGCACGACCGAGAACGACGGCCAGCGCAGCGATGCGCATGGCGGCGCGGCCGTCGAAGGGGTAGCGCTGCGGCCACACCAACGGCATGCGCAGGGTCCGCGCGCGAGCCTCGACCGCTTCCCGGCGGCCCAGCAGCACGGCGTCGCGACCGTCCCGGCCCCCGTGCAGGGCGACGCTCGACGCGGGCGCCCACGCCACGCGTTCGAGCATGCGCTCGAGGCGGTCCGCCGCGAAGTACGTCTCCGGCAGAGCAAGGTCGAAGGCGAAGCTCACCGTGAGCCGCCCACCGGGTGTCGCCACCGCTGGCGCGGCGTCGCGGCGGGCCCGAGCGTCGGCAATGCAGATCACGTCGCCCATGCGTTCTACAACGCACGTCCTGCGCCGATATGGCGGTTGACAGCCAGACCATCCCCGCCGGGCTGCGACACACGTCCGCCGTCGTCAGATTCATGGCGTTGTGATGCGCTTTGTGGGTATGTTCGCGCCAGGCACGCGGCGCAGGTTGGTCGCCGTCGGCGCCGGCCACCAGCGAGAAGAGGTTCCCGATGCCCACAGCCCCTCCCCCAAAGCGCCACCCGTATGACCAGTGGGCGCCCGACGCGCGCGCACTCGATCTCGTCGGCGACAAGTGGACGCTGCTCATCGTGCGCGACCTCGCGGCCGGCCCACGGCGTTTCGTCGAGCTCCAGCGCGTCCTGCCGGGCATCTCGACCGAGCAGCTGCGGTCGCGCCTCAACCGCATGGTGGCCGACGGTCTGCTCACGCGCCAGCGCTACCGCGAGGTCCCGCCGCGCGTCGACTACGAGCTCACGGAGCGCTCGCAGGATCTGCTGCCCGTCGTCGGCGCGCTCTCGCGCTGGGGTTACCGTTGGGCCTGGGGCACGCCGCGCCCCGACGAGGCCATCGACATCGGAGCGATCCTGCGGTCCGCGCCGGGGCTCGCGCTGACACCGTCGGTCGACGGCTGTGTCGAGTTCGAGGTCATCCGCCGCGACGGGAACCTCAAGCGCTACGTCATGTACGCCGACCAGGGCCGCCTGCGCATCGAGGAGCGCTCGCAGCCCGAGGCCGATGCGCGCATCACCGGTTCCGAGAACGCCTGGATCGGGACCTTCGGCCCGACGGCCAACCGCTCGGACCTCGAGATCACGGGCGACCGCGCGATGGCCGAGTCGCTGCTGGACGCGCTCAGCGCCGTCGCGGTGCCGATCGCCGCCGTCGCTTAGCCCCCCTGCTCGCTAGCGCCGTCGCCGCTGCATGCGCCGGGGCTCCTACTTCGAGTAGTCCGCGGCGGTGATGCGCGGCACCTTGCGGGTGTTGCCCGCGGGCACCTGCGGCACGTCGGCCAGGTAGCACGAGGGCTCGTCCTGCTGGTCGGGCATCTTGGTCTTGTACTCGCCGTTGCCCGGCTTGCCGGTGTTGTCGCAGTCGTGGGCGCCGAAGATCATCAGCTTCGCGCTCTTCTCCCCGGAGAACGCGCCGGGCAGCGGGTAGGCGTTGCCGCGGTCGACGGTCGGGCGGTCGCGGTAGACGCCGAGTGTCTCCATCCCGCTGGGGCCGAACTGACGCAGGTAGTGGCCCCGCTCGGGGTCGGGGGTCGCGATGGTATCGGCGATGCCTGCGGCGCCGTTGCCGATGAAGTTGGCCACCGTGCGCTGGTGGTACTCGAGCCACTGAAGAACGGGGTTGAGCTGCTCGAGGAACGGCTGGACCTGGGCCAGCACCGGACCGAGGCCGTCCAGGGTCTCCGCGAGGGCCGGCAGCCCGGCCTTCGAGACGGTGATGAGCGGATCGAGGTCGCGGAAGAACTGCTCGAGGTCCGGGGCGAGGGCCCGCGCGTCGCGCAGCGTGGGGCGCAGGTCGCGCGCGACGGGCTGCAGGTCGCGGATGAGCGGCTCGGTGTCGACGGAGAACTTCTCCAGGCGGGCGAAGGTCGCCTTGGACTCGTCGAGGAACGTCGGGAACACCTTGATCGTCTCGGCGAGGGCCTCCTGGCGGTCCGACGTCGTCTGGAAGACCTCACCGGAGTTCTTGATCAGGTTCGAGAGCTGATCCTCCTTCTCGGTCAGTGCCCCGAAGACCACGCCGGTGTTGCGGATGAGGCCCCGCACGGCGCCGTCCTGGGAGTCGATCACCTCGAGCAGGTCGCTGCCACTGGCGGCGAAGTGCGGCAGCGTGCCGAACGCGTCGTTGAGGTCCTTGCCGCGCCCGGTGCTCGCCTTGCCGAGGTCGCGCTGCCACGTCCGGAAGGACTCTCGCGTCACGGGGTCCAAGGCCTGGAAGACCTCGTCGAGCTGCACCGTGTCGGAGACCTGATCGCCTGACAGCTTCCCGCCCTCGGGGAGCTTGCGGCCCCCGGGGTTACCGGGCGTGAGCTCGATGTAGGTCTCCCCGAGCAGCGTCTTCTGCCGCAGGATGGCCCGGGCGTCCACGTTGAGCGGCGCGAAGCGCCGGTCGAGCTCGAGCGTGGCAAGCGTCCGGTTGGGCGTGTCGGGATCGATCTCCTTCTTGCGGACGCTGCCGACCTTCACGCCGGCCGTACGGACGTCGGCCTCGAGGCCGAGCTGCGTGGCCTCGGGAAACGCGACCTGGACCTGGTAGCCCTTGGGCTTCAGCGGCGTGGGGCCGCCGAAGGACAGCCACAGGAACAGCAGCAGCCCAAAGCACGAGAGCGCGAAGACCACCATGGTGAGCAGCTTGCCGAGCGTCGGCGCATCCTTGTTCATCGCTTCTTCGTCCCTCCCAGGGCACCGCAGACGGCGGGGTCCATCAGGACGGGTGCGAGCACCATCGACAGCTCGGGGTTGCTCTCACCGAGCGTCCTGAGGCCGCCGCAGCCCGTGTTGAGCGTGACCGGGCGGAACGGCCCGTTGGCGTCCTGGGTGCTGAACACCGACGCGCCGTTGTGGTTGAGCCACGCCAGCCAGAACAGGAAGCCCTCGTCGCGCCCGGGCATGTTCGCCGGCTGCGCGCCACCCTCGTTGTAGCCCAGCAGGTTGAAGAGGTGGTTGAGCACCGTGAAGGTCCGCGCGAGGTCCGGCGTGGCGGCGGCCAGGTCCTTGGCGGCGGGGCGCAGCGACCGCACCAGCGGGCGCGCGTCGCGCACGAACGGGCGGATCTTGGTCCGGATGATCGGCGTGGCCTCCTTGGCCAGCGGGATGATGGCCTGGTTGGCCGGGTCGATCTTGCGCACCGCCGGGCGCAGCTTCTGCGCGGTGGGCCCCAGCACGTCGGCGAAGGTCTGCACCTTGCCGAGGGTCTGCGTCGTCTGCTTGAGCGCGCTGGGGAACTCGCGCAGCGTGGCACCGACGTTCTGGTCCTCGGAGGCAAAGGCGCGGAACACCGTCGCCGACGTGTCGACGAGCTGGGCGATGTCGTCGTCCTTGGAGGCCAGCTCGGCGTTGAGGACGTTGAGGTTGTGGATCAGGCGGCTCAGGTTCTTGTGGCGCTTGGCGACCATGCCGTTGACCTTCGCGAGGTCCCGGTGGGTTGGCTCGAAGCGCCGGAAGACCTCGCGCAGGTCGCTGCCGCGACCCTCCAGCCCCTTGCCCACTCCTTGGACGAGGAGCCGCAGGTAATCGCGCGAGTCGGCGTCGAGCGCCGAGTACACCTCGTCCGGGTTGATGTCCGGCAGCGTGTTGGCCACCGGCATCGTCCATTTCTCCTTGGCCACCGGGGCGCTGTCGGAGCCCGGGCTGACCTCGACGAACATGTCCTTGAGCCCGGTCTTGGGCCGCAGAAGCGCCTTCGCGTCGGTGTGCACGAGGTCTGAGTACCTGGGGTCGATGTCCATCTCCACGATGGCCCGGCCCTCCTTGAGGCTGACCTTGGCGATGTCGCCGATGCGCACGCCGGAGACACGGATGGTCTGCCCCTGGCCCGGGGTGACCGCCTGGGCGGTCGAGAACTCCGCCTGCAGCACGAACGGCTTGTCCTCGACGAGCGGGAAGCGCAGCCGCTGGTTGGCCAGGATGTACGCGGTGATGGCCAGCGCGATCACGGCGATGCCCACGATCGCGCCGGCGTCCCGGGAGTACTTGCGGATCGCGCGCCTCATCGCAGGCCGCCCAGGAGCGTCTTCGGGGTAGCCGGCGTGTCGGTGACGCGGTAGCGGTCCTCGAGGCCGCCGGCCTTGATCTCCTTGCGCAGCGTGCCGACTGCGTCCTGCACGATCTTGTTGTAGTCGTCGATGCGGTCGGCGGGGATCTTCGCCCGGATCTGGTTCTTCGGCGCCGGCGTCGCTTCGGTGCGCAGGTCGGGCTTGGTCTGCGTCTCGCACGCGACGTCCGGGCGCAGCGGGCTGCGCTTGCCCTTGGGTGGGTTGGCGCCGAGCATCGGCCCGGACATGAGCTGGAACCCGTTGCTGCCGTTGGGAATGGCCACGCTCGGGGCAGCCAGCGAGACGCGGAACCACTGGCCGTTGGCGTCACCCGTGCGGCTCTCGCCGGCGAGGCCCGGCAGCGGCTTGGCGAACTCCTGGAACACCGGGCCGGTCGCAGGGAACTGCTTGTCCTGGATCGTGTCGACCGTCCACGGCAGGATGACCTCGTTCTGGCAGCTCGCCAGCTCGCGGCCCTGGCGGGCGAACGGCACCTGGCTCTCGGTGAGCTTGGCCAGCGACGGGACGGTCAAGCGCAGGTCGCGCGACAGGCCGCGCAGCTCGGCAGGCTGGACCAGGTCTCGCACCTGGCGCACGAAGGGCAGGCTGGCGTCGATCGCCGGGCCCGTCGAGCGCACGCCCGGACGGAAGTCCTTGACGAACGCGCGCACGGGCGGGAAGGCCCGGTTGAGCGAGTCCAGCGCGGGCAGCCCGGCGCGCAGCGTGCGCGGCAGCTCGGCGATCGTCGACTCGAGGTCGTTGTCGTTCTCGGCGAAGGCGCGCGCGGTGGTGTTGAAGTCCGTGATCAGGCTCTTCAGCTGGCCGGCGTTGCGGTCCAGCGCCTCCGCCGTCGTGCCGGCGTTCTTGATGTAGCCAGAGAGGTCCCCTTCGACGGTGCCGAGCGTGGCGTCGGAGACGATCGCGCCGTCGCGGTAGGCCGGCTCCCAGAACGGGATGGATCGGTTGAACCCCTTGGCCCCCTGGCCCTCGAGGCCCTTCGACAGCCAGAACAGCGTGGCGCGCAGGTCCTCGCGCGTGTCCTTCTGCAGCGCGGTGAGGATCTGGTCCAGCTGGATCGGGGTCTTGGTCTGGTTGATCGGCACCGTGTCGCCGTCGGCCAGCGTCGGGGCCGATGGCGATCCCGGCTGCACGTCGACGAAGAAGTTGCCCTCGAGGAAGATGCGCGGGCGGATCGTCATGACCGCGTCCTTGTGGATGGGCAAGCCGGCCTTGTCGATCTCCAGCACCACGCGCGCGGCCGAGGCGCTGCCGTTGACGCGCTCGATCCGCTTGACCTTGCCGACGTTGACGCCGGCGATCCGCACCGGGGACTTCGGCTTGATGTTGTTCGCCGAAGGGAACACGGCGTTGACCTCGTACGGCGAGGCGAACGGGTTCAGCTGGGTGAAGGCGAAGAAGAACGCCGCCGCGGCCAGGACGGCCGTCAGCAGTCCGGCGGCCACCGGCGGAATCCCGCGCTTGCGCCGACGTCTCATGGTGTCCTCGCCGCGTCGACGCCGGTGCCGCCGGGGCGGTCGGTGAAGGTCTCGCCCGCGGGAACGCGCGACGCGCTGCGCCCGCTCCCGATGCCGGCCTTGTCGAAGGTGTCGTAGGTCGGGCCGACCGACGGCGAGTCCGACGGCGGGCCATCGACGGCGGCGTTCTTGTAGACGTCGCCCTTGCCGCCGATGTTGCGGTCGCGGAACGGGTTGGCGGAGTTGAGGTAGCCCTGCTGCCCGGCCTGGCAGTTCGCCGTCCCGTCGGGGTTGATCGCCTGGCCGTAGTACTGCTTGTGGACGTCCTGCGGCGTGCTGCTGGGATCGCTGGCCTCACGGCCGTGGGAGTACTCGTTGGCCCCGAGGGTCTGGACGCTGTCGTTCTCCGTCGGGTTGGGGTTGCCGGCGTTGTTGGCCAGGGCGCGCTGGGCGGAGCCCGTGCTCGTCGGGGAGCTGAGGTGCTCGGCGGTGAACGTCCAGAACTTGTTCCAGACGTTGCAGACGGTGATGAACGGGCCGACGTAACGCACGGTCGGCTGCAGCGTCGTCTTGGTGGCGGTCAGGCCGCGCAGGGACCCGTTGGTCGTCGGGAGGCGCGCAAGGCGCTCGAGCGAGCCCATCGCGGTCTGCAGGTCGTCGTTGAGCTGGACCGAGCGCCGGGTCACGGGCGTCCCGACCTCCAGCGCGCCGTTGATCGACGGCAGAGCCGCCTGGAGGTCGCGCGCCGCGAGCTCGAGATCCTCCGAGAACGCTGCGGTGCGGCGCAGGAACGGGCGCTGGCGGCGGAAGGAGCGCTCGCCGACGGCCAGCGTGTCAGGCCCCTTGGAGATGAAGTCCTTGAGCGCTTGCGGGTCCCGCGACAGCGCCTCGAAGGTGTTGGCCATCGTGGTGAACAGGTGCGCCTGGGTCTTGGAGATCGGGGCGATGATGCGCGCAGCGTCGCCCAGCTCCTTGAAGAAGTTCGGCAGCTTCGTGCGCTCGTCGGACAGGTTGGACGTCACGCCGTAGAGCCCTGCGAACAGCTTCGGCAGCCGCTGAATGGTCGTGCTGAGGTCCCCGCCGCGGCCGACGAAGGCGTTGCCGAAGCCGTTGAGGTTGACGCGCGAGTTGCGCCGCGTCGACTTGTCGAAGATGTTGTAGAACTCGTCGAGCTCCACCGGCACGACGGTCTGCTTGGCCGGGAGGGTCGCGCCGTCGGCGAACATGTCCTTGGCGACGCCCTTCTCGAACTGGACGTACTTCAGCCCGAGCGCCGAGCGCGGGCGGATGATCGCGCGCGAGTCCTTGGGGATCTCGCCGAGCGCCCGGTCGAGCTTGAGCAGCAGCTCGGCGCCGATCTTGCCGTTGGTCAGGCGCACGGGCTTCATGTCCTCGACGACGCCGACGCGGTAACCGCCTGAACGGATCTCGTTGCCCGCGACCAGGTTGGCGCCGTTGGCGATGCGCACCTTCAGCGAGGTCGTCGGCACGAAGGGCAGCCCGTTGTTGGCGTTGTAAGCCAAGAAGACCGCGACGACGACGACCAGCAGCGTGACCGCGCCGACGAGGACCGGGTTGGCGACGATGGAGGCCTGGCCCTTTCTCATGGCATGAGGAGGTAGTCGAGGAGCTGGGTCTGGGTGCGGCGGCGCGCGGCGTTGTTGCCCGCGCGCAGGCCGAGCTGCTTGGTGAGCGCGTCGACCTGGTTGGCCGGGTCGGGCGCCGACGGGACCGAGGGCACCGCGGGGGCGGGGAGGGGCGTCGTGAGCGGCGACCCGGGGCCGGCGGGGGCGGGGGCGCCGAAGCTGCCGCCGGCGGTCGTCCGGTCACCGGTCGCCGGTCCGCCGCCGGGCGTGGGCGTGGGCAGCGACGGATCGCCGTCGATGCGCTTGTTGCGCGCCCGCGCCTGGGCCGATGCGACGTACTTGCCCTCCCGCTCGGTGATGTCCGGGAAGTTGATCCCGGGCGAGTTGGGGCCGAGCTCGGCGCCGCAGCGCGTCGCGATGCCCGGGTTCTTCTTCAGCGCTTCCTGGTCGTAGTACTTGGCGCATTCGTCGTTGAACAGCGACACGTTGAGGATGTGGGTGTTCGCGTCGAAGATGTTCGTGGACATCGCCTGGTCGTAGAAGTACTGCAGCAGCGCCTCCAGGCCGGTGTAGCCCTGGCCGCCGGGGCTGCGCGGGTCCTTCTCGACCGCGTTGTCACGGTCGTCGAGGTGCTCGAGGACGGTCGCGAGGTTGCTCGCCAGCTCGGGCGTGCCGGAGGCGAAGGTCCTGAGCTGGCCGACCGTCGGCGTCGCCGCCTTCACCGCCCGGTCACCGGTGACCGACGCCTCGCCCAGCGCGCGGATCGCCGGACGCGACGCTTCGGAGAAGGGCTTGAGGTTGTCGAACAGGCGCTCGAGCTGGTCGGCGGACGCGCCCAGCGCGCGCAGCGCGGGCGTCTGCGCGTCGGCGGTGCGACCGAGGTCGGCCATCGCTGGGCGCAACTGGCGCAGGAAGCCGGGGAGCCGACGGAAGTTCAGGGCGATGTCCGTGCGCCGCTCGGCGGATGCCCGGGCGGTGTTGCGCGCCTCTTGGACCCAGCGGCCAACGTCCTTCTTGTTGCCCGCGAGATCGCCGATGACCCGGTCGGCGTTGACCGTCAGGTCGGCGAGGATCTTGTTCTGCTTGGCGAGAATCGCCAGGACCTTGTCGGTCTCGCGCAGGGCGGGACTGGCGCGCGCGACCGCGTCGTTGAGCACATCCGCGTTCCCGGCGACGGCCGCGCCGAGCTCGTTGATGATGATGCTCAGCCGCTCCTGGTAGGGACGGCGAAGGATGTTGTTGACGAGGTCCGGCGCGACCGTCGATGAGGTCTGGCGCACCGGGATGCGCTGGCCCTCAGGCAGCTCCTGCCTCGCGGTGCCGGGCAGGCAGTCGAGGAAGTACTCGCCGATCAGCGACTGCGGGCGCGACTCGCAGCGGACGTCGGTGCGCAGCGAGCCGAAGCCGTTCTCGGAGATCGTGAAGCCGACAAGCGCGTACTTGGTCCTGCGGTCGATCTCGAGGTCGGTGATCTTGCCCGCGCGCACCCCGGCGATCTTCAGGTCCCCACCGGTGATGAGCCCGAACGCGTTGTCGAGCTCCACCCAGTACTTGCGGCCCGGGTCGGGCTGGGAGGCGCCGGTGGCGAAGACGACCGCGCCGGCGACGGCGACCAGGGCAAGGGCTGTGAGGATCCGCCGCACGCGTTACTTGCCCGTGGGCACCTGGTTGATGTCGCAGTTGAAGTCCGGCGTGGGCTTGTACGCCTCGCCTCGCTCCATCGATCCCGGGCAGCGGTTGCGCAGCCCCAGCGTGGCGGTCTGCTCGAAGACCTGCTGCTGCATCTGCGGCGGGATCGGCGCGAGCGTGAGGATGTTGCCGACCGCGCCGTTTCCGAGGCCGGACAGCGCGCCGGCGATGCCACCCGTCTGGCCCGACACCGCGCCGAAGGCGTTGACGTGCAGCGGCGCACGGCTCGCAGCGCCGTTGGCGTCCGCGTCCCCCGAGGTGGAGAAGTCGTCGAACCAGCCGGTGAGGTCGACGGCGTAGGGGCGCCCGAAGGCGAGCTCCGGCGTGCCCTTGGCAAGCGCCTTGACCGTCGCGGGGAACGCACCCTCGCGCTGCTTGCCGTTGACCTGGACGTCGCGCACGGTCACGTCGCGCAGCGGCACGAGCGCGCGGGTGGCCTCGATCAGGTCATTGGATTTGCCCGGGGTGCGGATGAGGCGCGACAGGTCGCGGAGCGTCGGCCGCGCGTCGCGGGCGAGCGGGCGCAGGGCGGCGAGGAACGGGCGCAGTTTCTTGGCCACTGGCTTGGAGTCCTCCACGAGCGGATCGACGTCGTCGAGGGTGGCGCGCAGGTTGACGAACGTGGTGTTCGCGCGGCGCATGAAGGGCGGCAGCTGCTGCACGGCGCTGGACAGGGAGCCCTTCTGGTTCGCGATCGCTCCGGTCGTGTTGGCGAGGTTGTCGACCAGGCCGGCGAGGTCGTCGCGGCGGTCGGCGACGTCGGTGACGAGCTTGGAGGACGAGACGATGAAGCGCTTGAGCAACGGCGTGTCGCGGTTGAGCTCCTCGAAGAGCCGGCTCGACGAGGCGAGCGTCGGGTTGAGGTAGAGGAAGCCTCGGTTGGCCGCCTCGCCGCGGCCGCCGTACTGCGTGGCGAAGCCGCGGATGACGCCGGTGAGCGCCTTGCGCGCCTGCGGGTCGAAGGTGTTGAAGAGCTGGTCGAGGTCGACCGCGGTGGTCGTCTCGGTCGTCGGGATGACCGCGCCCTCCTCCATGTCCGCGCTCGCGCTGGTCTCCGGCGGCAGCTTGAGGTCGACGTAGCGGTTGGCGACGCCCGAGAGGGACGCCTGGCGGACGGTCGCCTCGGTGCCCTTGCGCAGCGGCGCGTAGTCCGGGTCGGTGATGCGCATCGTGATCTCGGCCTGGCCGTCGCGCGTCAGGTTGATCTCCTTGACGTCACCGACCTTGTCGCCCGCGACCTGGACGAGGTTGCCCTTGACCAGCTGGCTCGCGTTCTGGAAGCGCGCCTTGAAGGTGAAGTCGGTGCCGCCCGACCCGATCAGGACGAAGGCGACCACGGCCACGGCAGCCGCGATGGCCACCACACCGGCGATCCTCCTGATCCTCCTCGAGTTGCGCAGCAGTCTCTCCGCTCTGATCTAACGAGAGCGCCGGGGTCTTCCCCTCCCCGGCCTCCCAGTGCATCGCGAAGCTACCAACGCGGGTTGCCACACGCCAAATGGGAACCGTCGCGTTCATCCATGCCCGGGGAGGGACTCGAACCCTCACGCCCTCTCGAGCAGCGGCTTTTAAGTCGCCCCCTTGGCGGGCCGTTTGGCTCTACGCCGCCCTCCCGGTTTCGCTGAGTTGCTCTGAGTTCGCCCCGATTTGGCTGTTTCGGGACACGTCTCGGGACACGTCGCCCTTGAAGGCGCTCGACAGCTTCGCGGCGTCGTCGGCGCCGGGGCGATGGTGGACGTAGCGCATGGTCGTCGTGATGTGCGCGTGGCCCAACATCGCCTGCACGTCACTGAGAGGGAACGCGCGGACGGCCACGCTCCCGAAGACGTGCCGCAACTGGTGGAACGTCACCCGGCGCAACTCTGCTGTGTCCAGCGCGGCGTAGTAGCGACGGCGCAAGGCGTCGGGGTTGAGGTGCTCGCCGGTGACGGTGCAGAACACGAGGTCGTCGGGGCTAGTGAAGTGGGCGCGGCGACTCAGCCGGTCCAGCGGGCCGATGAGTTCCTCGACCAGCGGGACGCTGCGGACCTTTCCCGACTTCGGGGCCTTCTCGCTGTCGGCCACGGGGCTCCACGATCGCCGGACGTGGATGCGCTGGCCGGCGAACTCGATGTCTCGCCAGCGCAGCGCGAGGAGTTCTCCTTGCCGCAGTCCGCTCATGGCTGCGGTGAGGTACAGGGCCCCGTCCTGGGGATCGGCCGAGGCGCGCACGAGCGCGGCGAGTTCCTCGGCGTCGAAGGTGACGAACTCGCCGCTGTAGCGGACGGTGGGGCGGTCGACCATCTCTGCGCTCGCAGGGTTACGCGCAAGCCCGTGCTCGCGCACGGCGTACTTGAAGATGCCGTGCGCAACCGTCAGGTGCCTCACGACAGTCCGAGGGGACAGACCGGCCGCGATGAGGTCATCGCGCATGGTGGCGACCTCGGCGGGCTGAACGGATGCGACGGGCCGAACTCCCCAACGCGGGTTGAGGTAGCCGCGGATGCTGTTCGTGTAGTCCTTGATCGTCGCGGCTTCGCGGCCCTTGACGTGCTCGACGAACCGGAGGTAGCCGGCGGCTGCGTCCTCGAAGGTCGCGCCGTCCGGCTGGTGCTCATAGGCCCGCTGGCCCACCTTGCGCCGCTCGGCCGCCAGGAGGTCAGCGAGGGCGTCCTGGGCCTGCCTGCGCGTTAGGTGCCCCGCAGGGGGCTTGCCGCCGGCCAGGTGGGCTGGGGCAAGCCTCCTCGTGGTCTGCTCGGGCGTCCGGCCGGGCACGCGGGTCTTCGTGAACCAAACCGGGCCCTCCTGACGCTCGATGAGTTTGAGGTGGCCGGTGACGCGCTCGGAGGTCATCAGCGCACCGTCCGCCGTTGAGCGGTGGGCCAGCCGAGCGCGTCCATCGCCCCGAGCATCCGCAGCAGCTCACGTTTGCTGGCCTGAACGTCCTCGGTGATCACTCCCGGAGGCCACGCCTGCTGGCGCAGGTCGTCAAGCTGCTCGCGGACGTAGCCGGCGTACTCGTAGATGTCGTCGAGCATCGCCCGCCGGGCGCGCTCGAGGTGGTCGTCGGTCATCGCGACGAGGTTGGGCGCAGGCATCACGCCACCCCGCATCGGTCGCGCAGGTCGATCAGGAACGCCTGCCGCTCGAACCTGGCCGCAAACGCACTGCACTCCTCCGCGGAGCTCGGCAGGCGCATGCCATCGTCCCCGCACTCCCAATCGATCTCCCGCTGCGCGAGGAACCTCACGGATTCTGCCGATAGCGGCAGTCCCGCGCGGACGTCCTTGTACGCAGCGACGGCGGCCTCGACCTTCGCTATCGCCTGGTCCAACTCCTCAGGCTTCTCGTGGGCGTGCTCGAGGTCGTCTCCCGACATCGCCACCTCACGCATGGCGGTCTCCAGGAACGACGACAGATGCTCTTCCGGGACTTCGATGGTGCTCACGCGGCTCTCCTTTGATTGGAGGCGCCGACGGTGCGATTCGAGGCGGCGATCACGCCACCGTTACGGCTAGCGTGCGCGCTGCGTCGAGGCTCGTACCCTCGATGCCAAGCCCCCGGCAGCTAGACACTGCGCGGGGGCACTTTGTTGTCCGGCCCAGCGTACATCGAACCGCTGGCGATGTCACGCGGCCCGGCTCCGTGGCGTGTCGGCGAGTATCGGTGGGGCGGGAGTTTCGCCGGCCTCGAACGCTTCGATGGCGGCGGGTGCGTATCTGTAGTACTTGCCAAGCTTCACCGCGGGCACCTGCCCGGTGCGGGTGAGGCGGTAGACGTGCGACTTCGGCACCTGCCAGCGCGCGGCGAGCTGCTCGGCGGTGAGGAGTTGGCTCATGCCGCCCGCCCGCACTTGATGCAGTCTCTGGCGCCGAGTTCGCTGGACAGCAGCGGGCGGGAGCATCCGCATTTACGTGCCGTACCTGCGTCGGCCGTGTCCACGTCATCATCGAGGAGCGCGATGGCCCTCTCGATCTCGGCTTCCTCGTCGCTGGTGGCGACGGGCTCCGGGGGGTGCAAGGGTGCAAACCCCCTAGGGGCGCGTGCACCTTGCACCTTGCACCATCGGTTCTCGCGCTTGTCCATATCTCCGCTGCGTTGCAGTGCGGCGAGCGCGTTGCGGACGCTGCCGTCTTTCGGCGAGCGACCGACGGCTCGGGCGATATCGGCGACCGATGCCGGCTGCCCGTTCATGGCGGCGAGGATCTCTGCCGCCAGCGTCGCCCGGGCGGGCTGCGCGGACGCTGCGTCCTCTTGGTCGCTCGTGAACGGCTCCGCGACGTCGACGTAGATGGCGCCCCGTTCCTTGTCGGCTTCGAGGGTGAGCCACACGTCCGGGCGCTCCTCCTCGTAGCGGCAGCCGGTGTTGCGTAGACACCGCCGCAGTCGGTCGTCGTCCCCGTCGACGCGGGAGATGGTGAGTAGGTTCTCGACGCTGGCGCCGGCCGCCGTTGAGCCGCGATACGCGCCGGCGCGGCTCATGTGATGAATCAGGATCACGCCGCTCCCGGATATCCGGGCGAGCGGTCGCAACGGGTCGAGGACGGCGGCGACCTCGTCGGAGTCGTTCTCGCGGCCGCCCCACAGGGACCGCCAGGAGTCCAGGACGACCAGGTCGGGCTTGACCTCCTTCACCAGCTCGGTGAGCTGGCTCATGTTCCTGCGGAGGTCGAACCCATTGGTCTCCGCGAACTGGATGTGCGCGGCGTGCTCGCGGCCGAGGCCGAGCGCACTGATGCGCCGGTGGATCGTTGCCTCCCCGTTCTCGGCGTCGACGATGAGCGCCGAGCCAGCGACGCACTCGATGCCGGCCACGGTTCCGCCACCGGATGCGACCGACGCGGCCAGGGCGGCGGTGAACAGGCTCTTGCCGTGCTTCTCTCGGCCGGCGAGCAGGGTCACGGTGCCGCGGGCGACGACGCCGTCGACGATCCAGTCCACCCGCGGCGGGCTGGTGGTGAGCATGTGATGGGTGTCCAGCAGCCGCAGGACGGGACGCGCGGTCATGCCGCCACCGCCGACCGGTTGAGCCAGCGAACTTCACGGACCGCGGAGCGCGGCCATGTGACCGTCTTCGGAGGGAGGTATCGCTCCCTCATCCAGTTCGGCCCGTAGGCGATCCGGGTTCGGCCGCTCGCGTAGAGCCAGGGACCGTCGATGCTGCACGTGTCCGCCACAAAGACCTCGTGGTGGCGGTCGCGGAGGCGAATCTCTGCGACGGGGGATGCGGCGCTCATCGCGCCACCGCCTTACGCAGTAGCGCCAGCAGGCGGCGGAGGCCGGCTGGCGGTGGTTCTCCTCCTGCGTCGTCGCCGCTCGCGGCGGTGCTGCGCGTCGAGCGCCGGGCCGGGCGGCCAGCAGGACGTCCGGCTCCGCGCGGGCGCGCCATCCTCATCGTCGGCCTGGACCCGGCACGGGCGGGACTCGGTGCGCGCCACTTGCGCGGACTGTTGCCGCGGAGCCAGTCAGCCGTGTTGGCCGCGGGGAGTTCCACCAGCCGCCGGAACGTTTGAGGAGCACGCTCGAAGTGCTCCATGCCCGTTTCGTCGCGGCGCGTCTCGCCCCTGGCGACCGCGGCTCCCGCGTAGCTGAGGACGTCCTCGATGAGTCCCCAGACCTTTTCGAGGTCTTCCTCGAAGACCTCTCCGTACATCTCCAGCTCGTCGATCTGGTCGGGGGTATAGCGTCGCGCGTACTCGAACAGAGCGCCACCGTCGATGTCCTTCAGAACGTCCAACGCGGTTTGGTAGCAGAGGCCGTGCTCGGTCCAGAACCATCGGTCGCGGGCGAGGTTCTCCGCGACCTGCGCGAGTCCGGGCGCGGCGCCGTAGTGACGTTCTCCTGGGGATGCCGTGGGCATCGGTGCTCCTCCTGGGTTCGTGGGGGTTGTAAGCGAAACGACTAGCAGCACCACCGGATAGACCTTTTCGGAAGTGGCGGGCCGCCCCGCGCGACGGAGGAGGTTGTCGCGCGGGGTGGACCTGCCGAGCGCCAAAGCGCTCCTAGCCGGTGCTCAAGTCCCCACTCGCTGCCGGCAAGTTTGTGTCGCCTAGGAGGCCGCGATCCTCACGGCGGCGTCCTGGCGCTCGACGCCGAACACGGCGCTGCCCTCAAGGCGGACGGTGGAGCGGTTCGTGGCGCCGGCGTCCTGCTCGAAGCGCGCGAGGCGGATCGGGGAGGCGTAGAGCTTGCCGAGCGCGCCCGAGTCGGCGACGAACGGCGCGGCGGCCGTCTTGCTCACCCGCACCTGGAGACCGAACAGGTTGCGCGGCGCGAGCTGGCCGGCACTGAACACGTAGTCCTGCTCACCGGCCGCCGTCGTGGCGCGCAGCGTGTCGAGCGCCTCGGCGTTGCCCGGCGTCAGCACGAGCACGTTGGGGCTGTAGCCGGCGCCCTGGATCGTGGTAATCGCCTTCCTGATCGAGATCAGCAGCGGGTCGGTGGCCGGGGCCTGAAAGCCGCTCGACGCGACGGCGTCGAGCACGAGCTTGTCGAGGGCCTCGTTCAGCGCGAGCCGCAGGTCGGTCTGAATGACGGAGTCGAAGGCAGACTGAGCGAGGAAGACGTTCGGGATGTTCGACTCGATCGCGGCGACCTGCTTGAGCGCCGTCGTGACGATCGCGAGCGTTGAGCCGACCTCGGGCTTGCTCGTGACCGCGTCAATCGCGCGAATCATGCTCGCGGTCGTCGGGAACGTCCGCGCGGTCTGCGTGAGGACCTGCACGGCGGTGTCGCCCGCGTCGACGCTGACCTGCGGGAACACGGGCCAGGCGTAGCGTTGATCCGCGCCGAGGTCGACGCCGGCGGTGCGCAGCGGGTTGAGGTTGTCGGTGGTGCCGGTGAACGCGGCGGCCCGGTACTCCGACCAGTCGACGGTGGCCGACTCGGCGGGGAAGCCTTCGGTTCGAAACGCTTCGGCGAGCCCGCGGGCACGGGTCTGGGTGGCGGCGGTGCGATCTTCGACGGCCAGGCCGCCCGAGGCGGTCTCCGGCACCTGCTGGCGGTCTTCGGGGTTCACAGTGGTCTCCTGGCTTGTGTTAGTGGTGCGGGTGCGCAGCTCGACGCTGGCGTCCGGGTACGCGCCGTAAGTCGCGACGGTCACGTCCTGCAGGTCCTTGACGGAAACGATCGTGCGCTTGTCTGCGTCCCACGTCTCCTCGCCGACGACGAATCGGAACGAGGCGCCGTCGATGTCGCCGCGCTTGACGGCCTCGCGCACGTTCTCGCCGAGCGGGGAGTCCGGCAGGTCGACCTCGAAGCGCAGGCCGCGCTGCTCGTCGGCCAGGCGCAGCGTGCCGGAGCGCGTGCGACCCAGGACCTGCGAGGGGTCGTGGTTGAGCAGGGCGCGGACGTCAGCGTCGAGCACCGCGGCGAACGCGCCGGGCGCGATCGTCTCGGTGAACCCGCCGAGGTCTGAGGACACCGCGCCGTAGACGGCCGCGTAGCCGTGCAGGGTGCGGCCTCGGGTGTCGAGGGCCTGGACGTCGACGTCGACGGTGCGCTGCTCGGGGGCGTTGTGCTCGCTCACGCGATCATCTCCGTTGTGCTCGGGGTGGCCGTCTCCGGCTCGGGGTCAAGGTTCTCCAGCCGGCGAACTTCGGCTCTGGTTAGCCAGCCGGTCTCGGCGTTCAGTCCGGCGGTGTAAACGGCGCTGCGGGTCATGGAGTCCGCGCGCAGCAGTGCGTCGAGCAGAAACTCGACGTAGAGCGGGCCGGGGCAGAGGTCGGCGTCCTCGCTGATGGCCTGCTCGATCAGCACGAGCCACGGCCGCACCGAGTAGTTCACGAACGCGAGCGACTGGCTCTCGACGTTGGAGTACGTCATCGAATCGCCCGAGGACGCGCCCAGCATATGCGGCGGGATACGGAAAATTCGGGCGACGTCGGCAGTGCTCATCCGCCGCTGCTGAACGAACTGGAGGTCGTCGAGCGGCGCTCCGAGAGGTGTCCACTCCATCCCGCCGCTCATCACGGCGATCTTGTGGGCGTTGCGGGTGCCGGCGTAAACGTTGGTCAGGTCTTCGCGCAGCTGCCCGAGCTGGGATTCGCGCTCACCGCGCTCGAGGGCCAACATCCCTTCGGGGACGGTCAGCACGCCGCTCGGGCGCGCGCCGTTCTCGAAGAACGAAGCGGCGTGCTCGGACAGCGACTGGCTCAGCCCGAGGGCCAGGCGGCACTGGCGCACCGGCGAGAGGCCGAGCAGTCCGTCTGTGCCGAGGGCTCGGACGTGTATGACGTCCTCGACGCCGTGCTCGGACTGGCGCCCGAGCCCGTCGTTGACGGTGTACTGCGGCTGGCCGGCCTTGAGTTCCACCGTAACCCGATCGGGGTGCAGGAGCGCGAGCTGCTCAACGCGGCCGTCGGCCCCCCTGAACTTCCCGAAAAAAACGTTGCCGTACAGCTGCAAGTGCGCCATCGCCTGGCCGATGAGGTTGGCCTGCGTCGTGGCGGGCGCGGGCCGACGCAGCAGGTCGGCGAGGGCGCCGTCCGCGCGAGTGCGCCCAGCCGAGGTGCGCCGGTAGGCCACGAGCGGCAAGGAGGCGGCGGCGTCTGAGAGGCAACGGACGGCGGCGTAGACGTCAGCGATCGCCAGCGCGGACGTCGGCGTGACGTTAGGGCCGATCGGAGCCGCGTCGAACAGGACCGGGTTGGCGTTCTCCGGCGCGGGGATCGCGCGCTCCTCGACGCGCTTGCGACCACCCCACCACGTCCGCTGAACCGTGCCGTTCATCTACAGATAGAGTAGTGGTTGTGCGGACAACTACAAGCGCGCGGCCAGGACTGGCTGGCCTCGTGGAGTTGTGCGAGCGGATCGGGGAGCCGCTGCACCCGCACGAGAAGCGGATCGCACGCGCCTACTTCGGGCCGGCGCGCGAGGTCTGCGCGATCCTGCCGCGCGGCAACTCGAAGACGACGACGGCCGCGAAGATCGCGATCCACCACCTGCTCAGCGTCGACGGCGCCGCCGTCACGATCGGCGCGGCGTCACGCGATCAGGCCCGCATCGCCTTCGAGCGGATGCGCGGCTTCGCCCAACACCCCGCCCTAGAGGACGTGCTCGTCGTCCGGCACCTGGAGCTACGCCACGAGGAAGGCGGCGGCCTTCTGCGCGTCGTGCCCTCCGACGGGCCCCGCGTCCACGGGCTCTCCAGCACGCTCTACATCGGAGACGAGCTGTGGGCCTGGCCTGCCGACGGGGATCTGCTCACCGCGATGGTCACCGGCCTCGTCAAGCGCCCCGACTCCAAGCTGCTGATGATCTCCACCGCCGCGGCCAACCTCGACAGCCCGCTCGGGCGCCTACGAGCACGCGCGCTCGCCCAGCCGACCGCGAAACGCACCGGAGCCGTCGTGGAGTCCACCGGCGACCTCCACTGGCTCGAATGGTCGCTGCCCGAAGACGACGACCTCGACGACCTCCAAGCGGTCAAGCGCGCGAACCCCGCCCCGTGGATCAAGGTCGCCGACCTCAAGCGCCAACGCGCCGCCGTGCCCGAGCTCGCCTACGCGCAGTTCCACGCAAACCGCTGGGGCACCACGGAAGGCTCGTGGCTCCCGGCCGGCGCGTGGCAGGCGTGCGTCGGACGACCAGACTTCCAGCCCGGCGAAGCGATCTGGGCCGGCGTCGACGTCGGCGGCGACCGCAGCGCCTCAGCGGTCATCTGGATCAACTCCGCACTGCACGTCGGCTGCGCAATCTACCACGGAGATGGTGGCGTCCTGGAGTGCGTCGAGCACGTCCGCGAACTCGCCGGCCGGTACGCGCTGCAGGAGGTCGTCTTTGACCCGTGGCGGTTCGGTCAGGCCGCCCAGGAACTCGAACGCGAGCGGGTGACTGTCCTGGCCTTCCCGCAGTCCGATGTGCGCATGGTCCCCGCGTCGATCCGCCTGCACGCCGCGATCACCGAACGCCGCCTCACGCTCCCCGACGACTCGCAGCTCGCCTCCCACGCCGCCCAAGCCGTCGCGCGGCACTCCCGCCGAGGCTGGCGACTAGACAAGGCCAACCGCGCCGACAACATCGACGGGGTGATCGCGCTGTGCATGGCGTTGGAGCGCGCCGAGCAGCCGCCCCCGGAGCCCGTCCAGATGCTCGGATGGCTCTAAAGCCCTGCATCACCTGCGGCGTGCCGTCCATCGGCTCCCGCTGCCCCGCGCACACGATCCGCAACGGGTCCACGCGCACCTGGCGCAAAGTCCGGGTGCTCATCCTCGCCCGCGACCGCTACACCTGCCAGCTCTGCGGCGCACCGGCCCAGCACATCGACCACATTGTGCCCCTAGCCGAAGGTGGGACCGACGCCGCGCGCAACCTGCGGGCCACCTGCGCCGACTGCAACCTGCAGAAGGGCGGCCGCTAGCGAGGCCGGCCTTGCTGGAGAACTGGCGCGTCCCCGTCTCGAAACTTCTCCGAGTCGAATAGCAGGACGTGGCCGCACGTGTCGCAGCTGATTCGCAGGAAGTAGACAATGTTGGTGTCCTGGTCCTCGAGCTCCGATCCACGGACGCCGCCGACGCCAACTATGTACGGGCGGTCGTCTCTTTCGAGGGTTCGCCCGCCGCAAACGGAGCAATCAGCCAAACCGAGTCGCTCCAGCGTGGCGGACGTCTCCTTGAGAAAGTCAGGGGTCCACTTCATGCCTCACGAAGCCTACGACCGGGTGCGGCTGGTCGTAAGGGGCGCGCCCGCAGGCGGAGGTCCGGGAACCGTTACAAATGTAACGCTAGTTGCACGCGCAACGTTTTTGTGAGGCGCAGTGGGGCGGTGTCCAGGCGGGCCGCGAGAGCCAAAAAACGGGGTCGCCGGGGTCTGGGTGGCCTGTCCCGGTGGGCGCTGGGGACCGCTGGCGGTGGATTTTCGGGACACGCTGGGGACACGTTGCTCGGGCAACTACGCCGTCGAAACGACGTAGTCCCCGTTGTCATCGGATGCCCGGGGAGGGACTCGAACCCTCACGCCCTCTCGAGCAGCGGCTTTTAAGGCCGCCGTGTCTAGCCGGTTCCACCACCCGGGCAGGCGGGTGGGCACGCCTGTGAGAGCTTAGTGAGGGGCCCGTTGCAGCGCGCTGTAGCGGCGCTACCGTTCACCCGGTCGACGTCCGCAACTCTGCGCGGTCCGTCGTGTCCCATCCCGAGCACGCGCGCATGGAAGTCTCAGCCCTCAAGCACGTTGGATCCTCAGGGCTACGCGGCCCGACGCCCCTGCTGCGTCTGCAGGGCGACGAACGGCTGATCGCGCTCACGCGCCGTGGCAACCAGGGCGCCTACGAGGCCCTTGTCGCCCGCTACCAAGCGCGGCTGCTGGCCTTCTGCCGCCACATGCTCGGTTCGCGCGAGGACGCGGAGGACGTGCTGCAGGAGGTCTTCGCCGCCGCCTTCAACGCGATCCTCGCCGACGACCGGCCGATCAGCGTGCGGCCCTGGCTCTACCGGATCGCGCGCAACCGGTCGCTGAACCACATGCGCCGCCAGCAGGCCATCGGGGTCGACTCGATGGACATCCACCTGGCCGAAGGCGGCACCACGACCGCCGACAAGGTGCACAAGCGCGAGGAGTTCCGTGAGCTGGTCGGCGACGTGCAGCTCCTGCCGGAGACCCAGCGCACCGCGCTGCTGCTGCGCGAGATCGATGCGCTGTCCTACGAGCAGATCGCCGAGACGATGGACACCACGGTGCCGTCGGTCAAGTCGCTGCTCGTGCGCGCCCGTGTGTCGCTGGCGGAAGCCTCCGAGGCGCGGCAGCTCAGCTGCGAGGAGGTCCGCGAGGAGCTCGGCGAGGTCGCCGAGGGGCTCAAGCGCATCAGCCCGCCCGTCCGCCGCCACGCGAAGACGTGCACGCGTTGCGGCGCGTTTCGCGAGCAGCTCAAGCAGACCAACAAGGCTCTGGCCGCGGTGTTCCCCGTCGGGCCGCTCCTGCTGCTCAAGAAGTTCGTGCTCACCCAGGCGGGTGGCGCCACCGCAGCCGGCTCGGCGACCGCCGCCGGCAGTGCCGCGGCCGGCGCCGCGGGTGCCGGCGGCGCCCTGTCCACCGGCTTGTCGGTCATCGCCACGAAGACGGCGGCCGGGCTTGCAGCCGCGGCCCTGGTCACCGCGGGTGCCGTCGAGGTCGACCGGTCGCGGGTCAAGACCGCCCACCCACGCGTCGTCGCCGCCAGCCCGGTCGTCAAGCCCGCCGCCGTGCCTCCGCCGGTCGTCGTGGCCTCCGCGCCCCAGCCCACGCGCGTCGCCCCAACCGCCGCCGCCCCGCACAAGGTCGCCGCTGAGCCAGTCGCCAAGGCGCCGGCGGTCGTGGCGCCGGCGACGCCGGCGCAGGCGGCGGACGCCAAGGCGCCGGACGCCGCCGCCGACCCCGTCGAGGCGGCCCCTGTCCCCGCGGTCCAGGTGCAGTCCGACACGACGACCCTTCCGCTGCAGCCGGCGACCACGGATGACACCGGCGGCCTCGTCGCTCCCGACGAGGACCCGGTCGACGCCGCGCCGGTCCCGGTTGCGCCCCAGCCGGCTCCGCAGCCCGCCGCGGCCCCCGCTCCCGCCCCCGCGGCTTCACCCTCACCCGCCCCGGCCGCACCTGCGGACACGGGGCCGGCGGCGCCGGTCACGCCCGCGCCCACCACCCCGCCGGCCGCTGCGCCCGCCGGCCCGCAGCCCTAGAGAGGCTGTTTCACGGAGTCGCCGGTTGGACGCGACCGCCGTTTCCGCGAAACAGCCTCTGAGTCAGCCGACGCGGTCGCCGGGCTGCGCGCCGTCGTCGGGCGCGAGGAGGAGCACGACGTCCTCGCTGTAGGTCCCGAGGACCAGGATCTCGCTGCGCACGGGCCCGATCTGGCGCGGCGGGAAGTTCACCACCGCCAGGACCAGCCGGCCCTCGAGCTGCTCCCGCGGATAGTTCCTGATCTGCGCGCAGGACCGCCGCTCGCCGATCTCGGGCCCGAGGTCCACGCGCAGCTTCCAGGCGGGGCGCCGGGCTTCCGGGAACTCCTCCACGGCGACGATGCGACCCACACGGATGTCGATGCGCGCGAAGTCCTCGAAGGTCACTTCGGCCTCGGGCCCGGGCTGCTGCGTCATGGGCGTTGCGTCCCGAAGCGGAAGGAGCGCAGCGGTGTCTTGAGGGCTCCGTTGGCGCCGACGGCCTCGGGCCGCGGAATGCCCTTCGAGCGTGTGCTGATCAGCTCGAGGTCGGCGCCTTCGCGGGCACCCGGCTCGTCGGGCAGGAGCAGGACGCGCTTGCCGTAGGCCGTGCGGCCGCCCAGCTTCGTCTGGAAGACGATCTGGTAGCCGGGCAGCTCGTTGACGCGCGTCCGCCCTTCGCCGCGCGGCTGGAACCCCGGCAACGCCGCCCGCAGGTCGTCGCTGAGCCCGGCGGCGAACAGCGGGAACTCACCCCCCGCCTCCCCGCGGTAGGACGGCAGCTGCAGCGCGCGCACCACGAAGCGCTGCGGCGCGTCGCTGCCCTCTGGGGTCTCGAGCCGCAGCCGCTCCCCGGGCCCGGGCGCGACGCGGCGCAACTGGTTCTCACGCCAGATCAGGTTGAAAGCGGGGCGCTGAGCGACGACAGCCGTCGCGGTGTGGACGTTGTCGCGCAGGGCGGCGACGCCCGCGAGCCCGAGGACGACGAGCAGGGCCAGGGCGCCGAGCGCGAGCAGCGCCCAGCGCGGCAGCGCTCGGATGACCGCCGGCAGGCTCGGTCCGAGCTCCGGACGGACGAGGCTGGTCACCCCGCGTCCTGCACGCGCAGGACCGCGCTCGTCGTCCGGCCGTCCACGAGGACCGCGTAGGTGCCGCGCTGGAGCCCGGCGATGCGCCGCGTCGCCGTCCCGGACGGCGGTACCGCGAGCTGGCCGGGGACCGTGGCGATCCGGACGCTGTGCTTCACGCCGTCGGACGATCGCACCGTCAGGGCGATCGCCACGAAGGGGTCGGCGCGGGCCTCGCGTGGCCGCACGTCCGTGCCCCTCACGCTGAGGGCGACCGGCGTCTGCGGTGCCTCCTGCGCGCCCGCCCCGCCCTCCTGCTGCTCCGGCGCGACGACTCCCCCGGAGCGCTCCGGGACGGTCGGCGACGTCTGGATCTCGGGCGTCGCGGTACCGAGCTCCTCGGTGACCGTCGTCGGGATGGGCGCCGCGGGCGCCGGCGCCGCGGTCAGCGCCGGGGACGCGGTGCGCTGCGTCTCGGTCAGCGCGGTGCCGTCGTCGCCACCGCACCCGGCGCCGGCCAGCGCGGCGGCGATCATCACCGCGCCGGCGGTCCAACGCGCGCGGCGGCTCACTGGCCGATGGAGAACATCGCTTCGAGGTCGTGCTTGCTGAAGGCCTCGAAGGCGACCATCGTGGACGTGCGCACGACCCCCGGCAGCGGCACGATGTGCCCGGTGATGACCTCGGCCAGCGCCTCGTGCCGAGCGACCCGGATCAGCGCGACGAAGTCCCAGCCGCCGGTCACGGAGTAGGCCTCGGCCACGCCGTCTATGTCGGCCAGCGTGCCGCCGAGCGTGGCCATGGCGTCACGCTCGGCTTCGATGAGGACGACCGCGTGGGTCATGCGCTGTGCGTACCGCCGGGCGCCAGGACGACGACCTGGGCCTTCGTTGAGCCCTCGACGTCGGTCTTGAACGCGTCGACGTCGGTCTCGATCGGCGGGAACGTGTCGTAGTGGCAGGGGATGACCTGCTTGGGCCCGATGAGCTCGACGGCGGCCACGGCGTCGATGCGGTCCATCGTGTAGTGCCCGCCGATCGGCACCAGCGCGACGTCGATGTCGTCCCCGCGCCGCGCCGCCAGGGCGAGGTCTGAGAACAGGCACGTGTCGCCGAGGTGGTAGACGATCTTGCCGCCGAAGCTGAGGATGATCCCCGCGGGGGTGTTGACCGTCCCCTTCGGCGTCGTCGACGTGTGCCACGCCGGGACCCACTTCGCCCAGCCCCAGTCGAACTGCACGGTGCCGCCGAGGTTGGGATCGCGCACGTCGTGGTCCTCCCCGAGGTCCCCGCTGATCTCCTTCGCGAGCTCGGTGAGGGCGACCACCGTGGCGCCGGTGCGCTGGGCGATGGCGATCGTGTCGCCGAAGTGGTCCTCGTGCCCGTGGGTCAGCAGGATCACGTCGGGGTCGACGTCGGCCGCCCCCACCGCCGCCTTCGGGTTGTGGTCCAGGAAGGGGTCGATGAGGATCGTCGTGCCTTCGTCGGTCAGCGTGAAGGCGCTGTGGCCCAGGAAGCGGATGTCCATGCTCTTACCTCTCGGGGTCGGGTTGGGTGCTGCGGATGAGCTCGCGGGCGAGCTCGAAGCCGACGGCGGCGCCGACGAGCATGCCCAGGCGCGTCTCCTCGGCGACCAGGGTGCGTACGGCGAGCACGCGCTCGTGGTCGGGGGCGCCGGCGACCTGGCTCACCTGCGCGTCGAGGGCGCCGCCGAACCAGCCGCCCTCGTGCAGTGCCTCGTTGAGGACGCGCTGCAACCCGGGGGCCGCATGGGTGACGACCTCCTGCGCGTGCTTGAGCCGCTCGGGATCGCTCAGGGCCTGGACGGCGGCATCGACCTCCTCGGCGGTGTAGGAGCGGTCGGGCACCGGGCGCCATGATACGGCGACCGTGACCGTCAGCCTGACCTCACTTAGCCACGGCGCCGGCTGCGGCTGCAAGCTGCCGGCCGCCGCCCTGCACCCGATCGTGGCGGGCCTGCCGCGCGCGACCGACCCGCGCGTGCTGGTCGACGCGTCGACCGCGGACGACGCCGCCGTCGTCGTCCTCACCGACGACATCGCGATCGTGCAGACGGTCGACTTCTTCACCCCGATCGTCGACGACCCGTACGACTTCGGGGCGATCGCGGCGACCAACGCGCTCAGCGACGTCTACGCGATGGGCGGCGAGCCGGTGAGCGCGCTGAACCTGGTGGCCTTCCCGCTGGAGCGGCTCGGCGCCGATGTCCTGCGCGAGATCCTGCGCGGCGGCGGGGACGCGGTCGCGGCCGCGGGCGCCTCGGTCGTCGGGGGGCACTCGATCGACGATCCGGAGCCGAAGTACGGGCTCGCGGTCACGGGCGTCGTGCACCCGGCGGCGGTGCTCACCAACGCGGGCGGCATGGTGGGCGATGACCTCTACCTGACCAAGCCGCTGGGGGCGGGCGCGGTGGCGACCGCGACCAAGCGCGGCTTCGCGCCGGCCTCGGTCGTGGCTGAAGCCACGGCCGTGATGAAGACGCTCAACCGCGACGGGATGATGGCCGCGCGGGAGGCGGGCGCGCACGCGCTGACCGACGTGACCGGTTTCGGGCTGCTGGGCCACCTGCACGAGCTGGCGCTTGCGAGCGGGTGCGCGGCGGAGGTCTTCGCTACGGAGGTCCCGGTCATCGCGGGCGTGCTGGAGCTGTTGGCCGACGATCGCGCGGTGGCCGGCGGCTCGCGGCGCAACCGGGAGTACGCCGAGACGTTCACGCGGTTCGCCAACGGCGTGGACGAGGTGGCGCGCCGCCTGCTCTGCGATGCGATGACGTCGGGTGGGCTGCTGGCGGCGGTGCCGGCGGGGGCGTCGATGACCGGGGCACCCGTCGGGCGGCTGATCGACGGGGTGCCGGGGTCGCTCCGGGTTTCGGGTACCCCTTCAGCGCCCGCGCAACCCCACCAGACCGGCTAAGGCGCCGACGACCAGGCCGAACGCGCCGGTCACCGCGTTGGCCTCCGGCTCGGCCACCGGCATGAGCAGCACGACGACGAAGATCACCAGGGCGCCGAGCAGGTCGCCGTCGTGGTCTTCCTCGGCCCGCTGCCGGCGCACGTCGGGTAGCGCCCAGGCCACCAGGAAGGCCAGCGCCGCGCCGTTGCCGCCGGCCGCCAGCGGGCTGGCGTCGACCGCGCTGGCCACGGCAATGCCGCCCATCGCGCTGACGACGAAAAGCACGAGGACGAAGACGGGTCCGTGGCGCAGCTCCAGGCGCCAGCCGAACAGGCCGATGGCCAGCACGGCCGCGAGCTGGTACCAGGCGTTGTCGTAGAGGAACGGCGACGTGGCGATCCGCCAGTACTCGCTGCCGAAGGCGCCGTCTACTCCGACGTCGGCCAGCGAGACGAGCGCGAGCAGGAGGAACCCCGCGACCGACAGCGCGACGAGCGCGATCGTCGCCCGTGGCCGGGCCAGCTCGTCGCCGCGGATGCCGGGGATCTCCCCGGTGCGCAGAGGCCCGAGCGACGGGGTCGGGATGCGCCGCGCGCGCTTCGGCCGGCCCTCGCCGGCGCTGTCGCGCTCGATCTTCGGTGCGCGCTTGCGCAGTCGCTCACCGCAGTACGGGCACTCCGTGATGTAGGGGCTGACCTCGTTGCCGCAGTTCTTGCAGACGACGAAGAGATCCGGAGCGCCAGCCATCCGGGGCGATCTTAGAGCTGAAACGGGCGCCGCCCCGACGAGGTCAGGCGCCGGTGGCCTCGACGATCTCGTGCATGACCTCGCGCAGGTCGCGGTTGGCCTCGAAGACGACCGTCTGCCGCGTGGCACCGTTGCCGCGCGCCAGGAGGTCCTCGATGCCGTCGAGATCGCCGACCGAACCCAGATCCTCCGCGTGGCCCCGCAACCGCTCCAGCAGTCGACGCGCGAGATCCTTCGTGCCCACCCGGTCGGCGCTCGGCAGGTCGACGATCTCTCCTTCGAGCCCGTGGCGAGCGGCCAGCCACTTGTTCTCGTCGAGCATCTGCCACGGGTAGTCCCCGAGTTGGTTGCCCGCGTCGAAGTGCTCGGCCAGCTCCTTGACCATCGCCTGGATCAGCGCCGCGAGCGCGAGCGTGTGCTCCACGCGCGTCTGCGAGTCGCACGCGCGGATCTCGACGGTGCCGAACTCCGGGTGCGGGCGCACGTCGTACCAGAGGTAGGTGTAGTCCTCCATCACCCCCGAGTCGACCATGAAGGCGATCTGCCGCTGGTAGTCGGCCCAGTCCGCGTAGGACGGCGGGATGCCGACGCGAGGGAACGCGCGGAAGATCGGCATGCGGGTGGACTGCAGGCCCGTCGCGTCGCCGCGCCAGAACGGGGAGTTCGCGCTCAGCGCCAGCAGCACCGGAACGTGGACGCGCATCCCGTTGGCGACATGGATCGCCTTGTCCGGATCGTCGATGCCGATGTGCACGTGCATGCCGAAGATGAGCTCTTGGCGCGCGACGAACCGCAGCGCGGAGATCAGGTCGCGGTAGCGCGGGCGAGCGACGATGCGCTGCTGCTCCCACATCGCGAAAGGGTGCGTGCCGGCGCTGCCGATGCACAGCCCGCGCCCGGCCGCCGTCTCGCGCACCTGGCGGCGTAAGGCGCGCAGCTGCTTCCCGGCCTCGGCGGTGTTCGCGCACGGCTTGGTGGCGATCTCGAGCACCGACTCCATGAGCTCCGGTTTTATCTCGCCGTCGGGCGCGTCCTCGAGCATCGACTCGATGGCGTTGACGAGGTCGAACGTCTCCCCGTCGCAGATCATCAGCTCCTCCTCGATGCCGAGGGTGTAGCTCGGGCCGGTGAATCGGTGCTCCATGGCGGCGGACCCTACCCTCCGCTCGCCTATGATCAGCCACCCCTTGTGACCACCCTCCGGAGGACATCACCGTGACCACTGCCGAGCTGACCGGATCGCGCCTGGAGGAGCTGCTCGGCGACGACGCGCAGTCCCTTCTGGAACACCGCTGCGAGACCTTCGACGCCGCGGACCTCCACCTCCCCGGCCCCGACTTCATCGACCGTGTCTGGGTGGACTCCGACCGCACGACGGGCACGCTGCGCAACCTGCAGTGGCTCAACGCGACCGGCCGCCTCGCCCACACGGGCTACGTCAGCATCCTGCCGGTCGACCAGGGCGTCGAGCACTCGGCGGGCGCGAGCTTCGCGCCCAACCCGATGTACTTCGACCCGGAGAACCTCGTGAAGCTGGCCATGGAGGGCGGCTGCAACGCCGTCGCGTCGACCGTCGGCGTGCTGGGCGCCGTGAGCCGCAAGTACGCCCACAAGTTCCCCTTCATCGTCAAGCTGAACCACAGCGAGCTGCTGACCTACCCCAACCAGTTCGACCAGGTCCGCTTCGCCTCGGTCAAGCGCGCGTGGGACATGGGCGCTGCGGGCGTCGGCGCGACGATCTACTTCGGCTCGGAGCAGAGCACGCGGCAGATCGTCGAGATCGCCCAGGCGTTCCAGGAGGCCCACGAGCTCGGCATGTTCACCGTGCTGTGGTGCTACATGCGCGGCCCGTACAAGCAGGACGGCGTGGACTACCACCTCGCCGCCGACCTGACCGGGCAGGCCAACCATCTGGGCGTGACGATCCAGGCCGACATCATCAAGCAGAAGCTGCCGGAGACCAACGGCGGCTTCGAGGCGATGAGCAAGCTCGACGGTGGAACCTACGGCAAGACGAGCGACCTCATCTACGAGAAGCTCACAAGCGACCACCCGATCGACCTGACCCGCTATCAGGTCATGAACTGCTACCTCGGCCGCGCCGGGCTGATCAACTCGGGCGGCGCGTCGGCGGGCGAAAGCGACCTCGCCGAGGCGGTGCGCACCGCGGTGATCAACAAGCGCGCCGGCGGCACCGGGCTCATCTCGGGCCGTAAGGCGTTCCAACGGCCGATGGACGAGGGCATCGGGCTGCTCAACGCGATCCAGGACGTCTACCTCTCGCCCGAGGTGACGATCGCGTAGGAAGCCGCACGCGGTCGCGGCGGCTCTGCAACAACGCGCCCGCCGCGCCGCGGGCGGTGGTTGCATCGCCGCATGCGCTTGCGTCACGCCGCCCTGCTCGTCCTCGCCGCCCTGGTCGTCGGCGCCGTCGTCGGTGGGCGCCTAGGGGTAGGCGTGGGCGCCGGGCGATCGCCGGGCGATCGGGACGGCGCACGCATCGAGCGCGTGGTCGACGGCGACACGGTCGTGATCTCCGGGCTGGGCAAGGCGCGCCTGATCGGGATCGACACCCCGGAGGTCTTCGGCGGCACGGAGTGCTTCGGTCGCGAGGCCTCGGCCTACGCGAAGGCGCTGCTGCCAGCGGGGACGCCCGTGCGCTACCGGCTGGGGACCGAGCCGCGCGACCGGTACGGCCGCGCGCTGGTCTACCTCTTCCTGCGTGACGGCCGTCACGTCAACGAGCTGCTCGCGCGCAACGGGTACGCGCAACCGCTGACGATCGCGCCGAACGTCGAATACGCGCAACGCTTCCGTGCCCTGTCGCGCGAAGCGCGGCGAGCCGGCCGCGGCCTGTGGTCGGCCTGCGCGCACCAGTAGCCTGCTGGGTCGCCCATGCGCATGCGCCAGAGCATCCATACCTTCGAGCGCGCCTTCGTCGAGGAGACCGTCGCGGACCGTACGCGGCGCGACGCCCTGCGCCGTCAGGCGGCGCAGCGGTCGCGGCTGAGGCAACGAGACCAGGTCCACAAGCGCGGTTCCATGCGCTTCGGCATGCTCGTGCTCGTCCTGATCGCCACGGCCGTCCTCGTGACGGTCGTGATGTTCCGGACGCTGTACGTCGTGATGGGCTAAGACCGGCCTACGGGTCGGACTTGCCGAGCTGCTCGAGCGCCTCGGTGACCTCGCGGCTCGCGTCGTCCCCGCCGGAGCCGGCGCGCTCCTGCTGGATCTCGAGGTAGACCTCGGTGCGGAACACCGGGATGGTCCGCGGGGCCTGAATGCCCAGGCGCACCTTCTCGCCCATGACCGAGAGCACCGAGATCTCGATCTCGTCTCCGATCATGATGCTCTGGTTGGCTTTTCTGGTCAGGACGAGCATGAAAGGGGGGCACCTCCCGAGCGCCCGTCCATCGACGACCACTTAACCAGGGTGGCAGCACCGGCGCAACTGGCGTTTGTATAGGTTGCGTCCCCTATGGCACGCAAGTCACTTCGCCCCAGCCTTGGCCAGATCCGCGACTGGGTCCGCCAGGGCCGCACGGACGCCTGGATCGCCCATCAGCTCGAGGTCACCGTCCAGCAGATCGACACCTTCAAGCGTGAGAACGACCTCGCCCCGGAGGGCAGCGAACCCGTTGCGGCCTCGGGCGGGGCACCCGCCGACTTCGACGACGAGATCGATCTGCGCGCCGAGGACGACGCCTTGATCGCCGCCGAGCTCGAGGCCGCCGAGGCGGAGCGCGCCGCGCGCGAGGCAGCCGAGCCCGAGCCGGAGCCGAGCGGGGAACCCGATGACGACGCAGGCGATGCCGAGAACGGCGACGACGACGGCGAAGCCGCTCCGAGGCGCCGCGGGCGTCGCGGAGGGCGCTCCCGGCGCGGTGGTCGCTCCAGCGGGGCCGGCGGGGCGCTCGAGGGCAGCTTCGACCACGGCGAGGAGGGCTACGGCCTGTGGCTCGACCCGGCGGTCGCCGACAACCCCGTCTACGCCGAGCATTGGGCGGGCCACCGGCCGGTCGAGGTCACCGTGGAGGAGGACCAGATCGTGATCCGCCGCGCCGGCAAGGACGCCGCCGCAGACGACGCCTGATCAGGGCCGCGCCTCCAGGCGTCGCCCGCCCGCGAAGTCCGACGCCTCCCGCAGGTAGCGCGCGAAGGCCGCATCGGCCACGGTGCGAGCGTCCCACGCCCACGGTGCCTCCGGGGCGGTCCGCAAGGCGAGATCCAGACACCAATCGGTGCCCTTGTCGTACAGGGCCACCAGCTCCTCGGTGACGAAGCTGCCGCCCAGGCGCCTGCGCAGCTCGGCGTGGATCGTCTCGGTGACGCGCTCGAGCGCCGCGGCGTGGGCGCCGGGCGCCGCGGCCAGACGTCGCTCGCCGTCGCGCCACTGGAAGATCGCTGACTCGAAGCTCGCCACGCGGGACGAGGCTAGTGCGCCACCGGTACGCCCGGGCTAGTGGCCCGTCTCATAACAGTCGGCCGGAAACGTCGGGCGCCGATCACCGTCAGGCGGCGTCCTCGATCCTCGCAATCCCACCGGGATTGCTTCGGATCTGCGTCCTTGCCTGACGGCGCCGGCATCCCGCCCTTTCCGGTCGCCCGTCACGAGACGGACCACTAGCGTCGGCCTGCGGGCTTCTCCCCCGGGAGGTTGTCCAGGATGTAGGGCCGCTCCCCGGGGCGCACCATGCCCAGGCGCCGCGCCTCCGCCTCGAGCACCGACGGCTTGCGCAGCGCCGCCCGGCGCGCCGTCAGGCGCCTGTTCTCCGCGGCAAGCCGCTGAACGTCAGCGGTGCGCTGCGAGGATTCCTTCAGCGTGGCGACGTAGGTCCTTGCAGGGCCGATGTAGAGGAAGGCCACGAAGACCAGGACGAGCAGCAGCGCGATGCGGCCGACACGATCCCAGCGGATGCCCGACGCGCGGCGCGCCGGCTGGGCGCCTGCGACCGCACGCGGGCCCGCAGCCGGGCGGGGACCGGGATCGGAGCGGGCGGCGGAGCGGGCGGTGGCCATCGCGTACGGCCTTCGCGGCCACATCGCGCAATCCTCCTGCGCGCTGCGGTCGGAAGCGGTTCTTACCTGCGGAACACCGCCCGCCCCGGGTACTCGGCGTCGGCGCCGAGCGCCTCCTCGATGCGCAGCAGCTGGTTGTACTTCGCCACGCGATCGGAGCGCGACGGCGCGCCGGTCTTGATCTGCCCGCAGCCGGTGGCGACGGCGAGGTCGGCGATCGTGACGTCCTCGGTCTCGCCGGAGCGGTGCGACATGACGGCGGTGTAGCCGGCCTCGCGGGCCATGGCGATCGCCTCGAGCGTCTCGGTGAGCGTCCCGATCTGGTTGACCTTGATGAGGATCGAGTTCCCGACCCCGGCCTCGATGCCGCGCTTCAGGCGCTCGGTGTTGGTGACGAAGAGGTCGTCGCCGACGAGCTGCACGCGGTCGCCGAGGCGCTGGGTCAGTGTCTCCCAGCCGGCCCAGTCCTCCTCGTCCAGCCCGTCCTCGATGGAGACGATCGGGTACCGGTCGGCGAGGTCGGCCCACAGGTCGACCATCTCGGCGCTCGTCAGCGTGGACCCGTTGGACGAGAAGGCGTAGGCGCCGCCCGAGAAGAGCTCCGAGGCGGCGGGGTCCATCGCGATGACGACGTCCTGCCCCGGGGTCAGGCCGGCCGCCTCGATCCCGCCGACCAGCGCCTTCAACGCCGCCTCGTTGGACTCGAGGTCGGGCGCGAACCCGCCCTCGTCCCCCACGGCCGTGCTCATCCCCTGGTCGTGCAGCGTGCCCTTGAGCGCGTGGAAGACCTCGGTACCCATGCGCAGCCCGTCGGAGAACGATGCCGCGCCGACCGGCACGACCATGAACTCCTGGAAGTCGATCCGGTTGTCGGCGTGGGCGCCGCCGTTGACGACGTTCATCATGGGCACCGGAAGGATGTGCGCAGCCTCGCCGCCGAGGTAGCGCCACAGCGGCTGGCGCTCCTCCGCCGCGGCGGCGTGGGCGGCCGCGAGGGAGACGCCGAGGATCGCGTTGGCGCCCAGCCGGGACTTGTTCGGCGTCCCGTCGAGGTCGATGAGCAGTCGATCGAGACCCGCCTGATCGAGGGCGTCGTGCCCGGACACGGCCTCGGCGATCTCGCCGTTGACCCCGGCCACAGCCTGCGTGACCCCCTTGCCGCCGTAGGCGTCGCCGCCGTCGCGCAGCTCCGTGGCCTCGAACTCGCCGGTCGACGCCCCCGACGGCACCGCCGCGCGGCCCGTCGCACACGAGCGCAGGGCGAGCTCCACCTCCACGGTCGGGTTGCCCCGCGAGTCGAGGATCTGGCGGGCGTGGACACGCTCGATGGGGGCCATGTCAGTGTTCTCCTTGCGCGACCTGGGCGTAGTAGCCGAGCTGGCGCTCGGGGGTCAGATCTTCCCACTGGTGCCCGCCGCGCGCCGCGAGGGCCTGCGCCCCCTCGACCCGGCCGCGGAAGCGCTCCGACGACGCTCGCAGCGCGATCTCGGGATCGACCTTGAGCCTGCGGGCCACGTTGACCGCGGCGAACAGCAGATCGCCGACGACGGCGAAGTCGGCGTCGCGGTCGGCGCCGGGGGTCGAGGCCTCGAGCAGCTCGAGCTGCCCCGAGACGGCGTCGTAGGGCACGTCCTCGACGTCGAACCCGGTGGAGGCGACGCGACGCTGGTGCTTGCGCGCGTGCAGCAGCGCCGGGAGGTTCTCCGGGACCTCGCCGAAGATGCCGGGCTCACGGCCCGCCTCGGTCTTCTTGATCTGGTCCCAGTTGGCCAGGACCTCCCCCGCGGTCTCCGCCTCGGCGCCCCCGAAGACGTGCGGGTGGCGCCGGATCAGCTTCTGGCGGCAGTGCTCGGCGACGGCGGCCAGGTCGCCCGCGCCGCGCTCCTCGAGCAGCAGCGACAGGAAGTGCACCTGGAAGAGCACGTCGCCCAGCTCGTCGACCAGCTTCGCGTCGTCACGCGCCCACGCGGCGTCGGCCAGCTCGTAGGCCTCCTCGAGCGTGTGCGTGACGATCGTGCGCTCGTCCTGCTCCCGGTCCCACGGGCAATCCTCGCGCAGGCGCCGGGTCAGAGCGTCCAGCCGCGTCAGCGCCTCCGCGATCTCGGTCACGGAGGCGCTGCGCGGGGCCGCTACGGCGTCGGCTGGGCCGGCGGGGTCTGCGGGACCTGCTGCGGAGCGCCGGACGGGGGAGCACCGCCGTCCTGCCCCTGGGGCACCGGCACCTGCTGCGGGGCCCCTGACGGTGGGGTGCCCTGCTGGGCGGGCGGGACGTCCTGCCCCTGGCCGGGCGCAGCCGTCGGCGCCGTGTTCTTCGGCTTCGGTGCGTTCTTGCAGTCCTGGGTGATGAAGCCTTCACGGCAGTTGGTCTTCTCCTTCCACTTCTTGCGGAAGTTCTTGACGAACGTGTCGAGCGCCTTCTGCTGGTTCTGGGAGGCCAGCAGCTGCTTGATGGTCGGCGTCGCCTGCTTCAGGGACTGCTGCGAGGCGGGCGTGATCTTCTGCACCTGGAAGACGTAGAAGCCGAACTGCGTCTTGACGGGGCCGCTGAGCTGGCCCTTGGCGGCCTTGAAGACGGCCGCGTCCAGCGCCTTCTCCTGCTGCCCCTTGGCGACCGCGAGCAGCTTGCCGCCCTGGGACTTCGAGGCCTGGTCGACCGACAGGCGCTTGGCGACCTTCGAGAAGGATTCGCCGCCGGAGAGGGCGGCCTTGGCCTCCTTGGCCTTCGCCTCGGTCTTGGTGAGGACGATGCGCAGGTCGCGGCGCTCCGGCTGGGCGAAGCGCGCCTTGTTCTTGTTGTAGTAGTCGGCGACCTGGGCGTCGGTGACCTTGTCCTTGCCCTTGGTGATCTTCGTGCGCAGCTTGTTGGAGATGACGTCGAGCTTGACCTGGAAGAGCAGGTCCGGGATCTGCCGGCCACTCGTCTTCAGGAAGGTCTGGAAGTCCTTCTCCTTGGGGAAGGACTGCTTCTTGGTCATGTCGAACTGCTTCTGGACCTCGGCGTCGGTGACGTTGACGTTCTGGTCCTTGGCCTCGCCCTGGATCCACTCGGCGGAGATCAGGAACTGCAGCACCTGGTCGCGCAGGCCCTCGTACTCCTGCTTGCACTGCGTCTTGAACTGCGCGGGCGTCGGCTTGGGCTGACCCTTGGCCGGCTTCGGCGCCTCCTTCGTCTTCTTGGCGACACAGGCGGTGAACTCCGGCGGCTTCGGGATCTCGACCGTCGGGGCCGTCTTGGCCTGCGGATTGGCCGCGCCCTGCGCCGAGGTGGCCTGGATGTTCAGCCACCGGTCGAAGGTCTCGCGCTTGATCGAGTTGTCACCCACGCGCACGACCGCGTTGCCCGGGAGGGAGTCGCCCCCGCAGGCCGCGATGGCCGCTGAGGCCACAAAAAAGGCGCCCAGCGCCAGAGTCAGACGAAGTGTGTCCATAGCGGCGGCATGGTAGCGGGGCGCTGCGCCAGCCGCTGCCGGTTCTCGGTCACGCTGCTTCGCGCGTGACGGCCAGCAACGCGTCGGCGGCCTGCACGACCGCGGGGAAGCGTTCCTCCGGCGCGTCTGGCACGCGGACGCTCAGTTGCGAGCGGCCGGGCTCGTATGAGCAACGCGGGATCGCGTCGCGCAGGCGTTGCGCCCGCGCGGCGTCCAGGTCGATCGGCGTGACCGCCAGCAGGCCCGAGCGGAAGGACACGTTGCGCGCGCCTGCCTGGCCGAGCTTGATGCGCGCCTGCTGAAGCACGAGCAGGTTGCCCACCGGCTCGGGCACGGCGCCGAAGCGGTCCTTGAGCTCCTCGCGCAGGACGCCGAGATCGGCGACCTCACGCGCGCCGGCGATGCGGCGGTGGACGTCGATCTTCGCCTGCTCGTAGGGGATGTAGTCGGCCGGGATGTAGGCGTCGACGTTGACGTCCAGGCGCACGGGCTCGGACTCCTCCTCGGGGCCACCCTCGCTCTCCCCCGCCGCACGCACGGCCTCGTCGAGCATCTGCATGTAGAGCTCGAAGCCGAGCGCCGCGACGTGCCCCGACTGCTCGTCGCCGAGCAGGTTGCCCGCCCCGCGCAGCTCGAGGTCGCGCATCGCGATCTTGAAGCCGGCGCCGAGCTCGGTGTAGTCGCTGAGCGCGCTCAGGCGCTTGGTCGCGTCCTGGGTCAGCGCGGCCGCGCTGGGATAGAGCAGGTAGGCGTAGGCGCGCTCGCGGCTGCGGCCCACCCGCCCGCGGATCTGGTAGAGCTGGCTGAGGCCGAAGGCGTCGGCGCGCTCCACGATCAACGTGTTGGCCTGCGGGATGTCGATCCCCGACTCGATGATGCTCGTGCAGACCAGCACGTCGGCCTCGCCGCGCAGGAAGGCCATCATCCGCGTCTCGAGATCGCCCTCGTCCATCTGCCCGTGGGCGACCTCGAAGCGCATGCCGGGCATGAGCCCGCGCAGGCGCTCCGCGGTCTCGTCGATGGTCTCGACGCGGTTGTGCAGGAAGAACGCTTGCCCGCCGCGCGCGTGCTCGCGCTGCAGCGCTTGGCGCACGAGCTCCTCGTCGTACTCGCCGACGTAGGTCTTGACCGGGCGCCGCCCCTCGGGCGGCGTCTCGATCACGGAGATGTCGCGGATGCCCGCCATCGACATCTGCAGCGTGCGGGGAATCGGCGTCGCGCTCATCGCGATGACGTCGACCTTGAGCTTGAGCTGACGCATCAGCTCCTTCTGCTTGACCCCGAAGCGCTGCTCCTCGTCGACGATCAGCAACCCGAGGTCCTTGCCGCGCACGTCGCGCGACAGGATCCGGTGGGTGCCGATGAGGATGTCGACCTGCCCCGCGTTGAACGCGGCGATCGTCGCCTTCTGCGCCGCCGGGGGGCGGAAGCGGCTGATGTGGTCGATGGTGACCGGGTAGTCCTTGAGCCGCTCGGAGAACGTCCCGAAGTGCTGCTGGGCCAGGATGGTGGTCGGCGCGAGGACCATCACCTGCTTGCCGTCCTGGGCGGCCTTGAACGCGGCGCGCAGGGCGACCTCGGTCTTGCCGTAGCCCACGTCGCCGCAGATCAGGCGGTCCATCGGCTGCGGGCGCTCCATGTCCATCTTCACGTGCTCGATCGCCTCGCGCTGGTCGGGCGTCTCGGTGTGCGGGAACGCCGTCTCGAACTCGCGCATCCAGTCCGTGTCCGGCGGAAAGCGGTGCCCCTGGCGGCGGCGGCGCTCGGCGTAGAGGTTGAGCAGCTCCCCGGCGAGCTCCTGGGCGGCGCGGCGGGCGCGGTTCTTCAGCGTCTCCCACGACTTCCCGCCGAGCTTGGACAGCGGCGGGTGGGATCCGCCCGCGCCGACGAAGCGGCTGATCTTCGCCAGCTGGTCCACGGGCATGTAGACACGGTCGGCGCCCTGGTACTCGAGCTGCAGGTAGTCACGCGTGACGCCGCCGACGGTCTTGGTCTCGAAGCCGGCGAAGCGCGCGATGCCGTGGTCCTCGTGGACGATGATGTCGCCCGTGCGCAGGTCGGCGAAGGAGCGCATGGCGCCGCGCTTGGGCCTGCCGCCCTCCTGCCCGCTGCGCTCCGAGCGGCGCCGGCGGAACAGGCGGTGCTCGGGCAGGATCGCCACCCGCGGGCCGGCGGCGATGAAGCCGTCGCGCAAGGTGGCTGTGGCGAACTTCAGCCCAGGCTCGGCGGTCGCCTGCGCGTCCTCCCCCAGCCACGTGGCCTGGATGCGCGCGAGGTTGTAGGCCGCGCGCTCGCCCTCGCCGCGGCGCGGCCACGCGACGACGGTGCGGTAGCCGCCGCGCACGAGCTTCTCCAGTTCCGGCTCGGCCTCCTTGAGCGAGCGCGCGGCGAGGTCGGCCCGCTGGGCGCGGAACTCGAAGGGCTGGTCACCGCTGACCGACGACAGGCGGATCTTCGCCCGCGCGTCGATCGCCGCGGTGACCTCCTGCGGCGGCACGTAGAGATGATGCGCGTCGGAGTCGTGGAAGGCGGCGGTGACGTCCTGCCAGTGATCGGCCAGCGCCGGGGCGACCTCCTCCTCGGCGGCGACGATGACCGCCGCGTCGGCCGGGGCGAGGTCGAGGAACGCGTGGAAGCGGTCGACGGGCAGGAGCTCGGCAACGTCTGGACGCTCTTCGCTGGCGCTGATCGCCGCGATGTCGGCCAGCCGATGGGGCTTCGCCCCCTCACTGCTCGTTCCTGCGCCCTCCCCCCGATAGCGGGCCGCGAGCTCGGCCGCCGGGGCGATCTCGACCTCCTGCGCCTCCCCCAGCGAGCGCTGGGTGAAGGTGGAGAACCAGCGCAGCGACTCGATCTCGATGTCGAAGAGGTCGACGCGCACCGCGCGGTCCTCGGTGGCGGGGTAGACGTCGAGGATCCCGCCGCGGATCGCGAACTGCCCGCGATCCTCGACCTGGTCGACGCGCTCGTAGCCCGACGAGATCAGATCCGCCCCCACCTCGTCGAGGTCGAGGAGCTCGCCGACCCGCAGGGTGAACGCGTGCGGGCGCAGCGACGGGTCGGGGACCTTCTCGCTGAGGGCGACAGCGGAGACCACGACCACCGGAGGCTCGACATCCTCCGGCCGGTCGTCCAGCAGCGAGTCCAGCGCGGCCACGCGCAGGCCGACCAGGTGCGGCGGTGGCGCGAGATGCGACTCGTAGGCCACGCCGCGGCTCGGGTAGAAGCGCACGGGCCTCGGCGCGAGCCAGGCGCGCAGGTCCACCGCGAGGTCGCGAGCCTGCCGGTCGTCGCCGGCGACGACCAGCGCGGGCTTCCCAGCGGCCAACGCGCCGTCGATGCCGTCCAGCGCCGCCGCCACGACGTAGGGCCGCATCGACTGCGAGACGAACGCGCGGCCGCCGTCGCGCGCCAGAGCGACCCCGTTGGGGTCGTCGGCGAAGTGGGTGAGCAGGGAGCGGAGGGACATGGGGACAAGGTCACGCACGACAACCGCGCGGGAAGCGCGGCCACCCTTCGATCCTACGACCCGGCTGTCGCCTCGATGTTCAAGCGCACGTAGTCGATCGTCAGGGGGCCCGGCCCGGCCCCGAGCCGCCCGAGCACGGCGCCGACGTACGGCTCGCGGAGGTCCTCGGGGAGCCGGTCGAGATGGGCGCCGAGCAGGACCGTGCGGGCGTAGGTGCGCGGGTCCTGCGCCTGCACGGGCTCCAACGAGGTCCAGCACCGCACGCGAGTAAAGCCCGCTTCCACCAGCCGCGCCTCGGTCTGCGGCGGGGTCGCGAAGGTCCAGGGCCCGGGCCAGTCCCCGAGGTGGACGGCGAACGGTGCTGCGGCCGCAGCACCGTCCGCCGCAGCACGCACCGCGGCGATGTTGCCCGCGCCCCCGCACTGGGCGACCAGCCGCCCCCCGGTGCGCAGGGCCGCGCGCAGCCGTGTGAACAGCCGCGCGTGGTCGGGAACCCAGTGGAACGTCGCCGTCGAGAGGATCGCGTCCACGGGGTCGGCCAGTGCGAGCTCTGCGAGGTCGGACCGGATCACCTCGACCGCCGGCCCCAGGCGCTCCCGGGCGGTAGCCACCATGCGGGGGGAGGCGTCGACGGCGATCACACGGCCACGGGGCAGCCGGGCGACAAGGGCGGCGGTGATCTCGCCGGGCCCGCACCCTGCATCGAGCACGGTTTCGTGCCCTTCGAGGGTCAAACGCGCCAGGACTTCGTGACCCAGCGCCTTGACGCCCGTGGCGATTTGGTCGTACGCGACGGCATCCCAGTCGTGAACGGGCATATCTTGTACGTTATCACGTACGCTCATCCGTTATGAATGTCGCCACTTCGGGCAGGTCCACGTGTTACAAACAAACCGGCCCTGTCCTGGGCCGGACCGTCTACGTAGGGGAGATGCAGATGTCAGAAGTCATCAACCACGTCTACGACGTGATCGACGAGGAGAACCGGCACGAGTCCGCGGCCACGCGCCGCCAGCTGGTCAAGGGCGCCGCCGGGGCGCTCGGCGGGCTCGGCATGCTCGGCCTGGTCAGCGACAGCGCGTTCGGGCAGAGCTCGGGCAGTGGTTACGTGAACAGCGCCGAGAACATCGCCGCCGTGGCGGCGACCGCCGAGGTCCTGGCGACGATCGTCAACACGGTTGGCCCGGAGAAGCTGCCGAACCTCGACACGGTGACCCGCGACAACATCCGCGCGGCCGCCCGCGAGGAGCTCATCCACTACAAGGTGCTCGTCTCCGACGCCGTCGGCGGCAAGGCGATCACGAAGAAGATCTGGGTTCCGAACGAGGTCTTCGCCTCCCGCGAGAACCTGCTCACCACGCTCGTCGTGGGAGACCAGATCTTCATCAACGCCTACCTGCTCGGGCTCACCGTGTTCGCTCGCGGCGGCGGTCTCAAGGGCTCGCGTTTCGCGCGCTACCTGGCCGAGTTCATGGGCGCCGAGGCCGTGCATCGCGCCCTGGCCCTGCAGTCGCTGGGCAGGCTGGGCAACGACCGCGTGTTCATGCGCTTCACCCAGCGCGAGGACACCCAGGGCCTGCCGAGCACCGGCCAGGCCGGGTTCTTCAAGATCACCGAGGCCGTCACGCAGCTCGAGGCCGCGGGCTTCGGCTTCGGCAAGGAAGGCTCGAAGGCCGGGCAGTTCTACGACTTCGACGACGTGTCGAAGCGCACGCCCTTCCCGGATGGGCTGCACACGCTGACCCTGTCCTAGGGGCTTCGGCCGCTAAGCCGCACCACCGCCGCCGAGCACGATGCGCTCGGCGGCGGAAGCGGCGCTGTTCACAAGTGCGCGCACCTCATCCGCGCTCTGCCGCCAGCGTCCCAGCACGTAGCCGGCGACGATCTCCGGATCGGTCGAGTCCGGCCGCCCGACGCCCGTGCGCACGCGATGGAAGTCCGTCGCGCCGAAACCCGCCTTGAGCGACTTCAGGCCGTTGTGGCCCGCCAGCCCGCCCCCGAGGCGCGTGCGCACGTCGCCGAAGGGCAGGTCGATCTCGTCGTGCAGGACCAGGACGTGGTCCAGCTCGGTGCGCAGCGCGCCCCGCGCCGGCCCGGCGGCGGTGCCCGCCTCGTTCATGTAGGTCAGCGGCTCGAGGATCGCGACGCGCGGCAGCCCGGGCCCCGCGCGACCCTCGCTCAGCAGCCCGTTGAAGCGTTTGCGCGGCTCGGGCAGATCCCAGCGGCGTCGCAGCTCGCGCGCGACCTCGAAGCCCACGTTGTGCGGGGTCCCCTCGTAGCGCGACCCGGGGTTGCCGAGGCCGACGATCAGCCAGTCGGCGGGCGTCCCGCCGAAGAGGCCCACGGGAGGCCGCTACTCGGAGCCGGAATCGCCTGCGTCGGCGGGCACGTCACCCGCGTCGGCATCCTGCGCGGAACCCTCGGCCGCGCCGGCGCCCTCGCCGACGATGCCCGTCTCCTGCTCGATCGCGTCGTCCTCCTCGTCCTGCAGGCGCGGCGGCGTGAGCGTGGCGACGACGGTCTCCTCGAGGTCGTCGGTGATCGTGACTCCCTGCGGAGCGGTGACCGCCGCGAGCGTCAGCGTGTCGTTGATCTCCATCTTCGAGACATCGACGGTGATGAGCTCGGGGATGTCGCCTGGCAGCGCCTCGATGTTGATCTCGCGGGTGACGTGCTCGAGCACCCCGCCCTCGACGGCGCCCGGCGCGTCCTCGGCCCCCTCGAGCTCGAGGGCGACCACGGCGGTGATGGCGACGTTCATGTCGACGCGCAAGAGGTCCAGGTGGACGATCTCGCCGCGCACCGGGTGGTGCTGGGCCTCCTTGAGCACGGCGGGCTCGGCGCGGCCGCCGTCGATGGTCAGCTCGAGAACGGCGCCAGAGCCAGCCAGAGCGTGGCGCAGGTCGCGCTCACCGACCGCGAAGGCCGTCGGCTCGGAGCCCTTGCCGTAGAGGATGCCGGGCACGAGCCCCTCGCGGCGCAACCGGCGCGTGGCGCGCGAAGAACCGGTGGAGCGGCTGGTGACCTGGAGCTTGGTGGAGTCTGAACGAGGGGCCATGGCGACACGCAACGGTAGCGAAGCCGCTACCGCGCCGGCCCGGCGCCGTACTGGACGGTCGCCTTGTAGTTGCGCTGGATGTCGGCGAAGGCGGGCTTCTTGGTCCCGTCGAAGGCGACGACGCCCTTCTGGTGGATGGGTGACATCGGCCGCGGGTTCCCGCCGTCCCAGAAGGGCCGGACGCGGAACTCCTGCAGCGCCCAGTAGATCGCGCCGGAGAGGTAGGGCTTGGTGGCGTAGACGCCCAGGTGGTAGTTGACGAAGTCCTGCTGGTGCTCGTAGGTGCCCTTCTCCTCGACGGGCCCGGTGCGGTTGGCCTCGGCGCCGAACTCCGAGATGACCATCGCCTTCTTCGGGTAGCACGCGCGCACCCCGTCGAGGTACTCCGACAGCAGCGTCCGGTCGGCGATCTGGCCGTTGGGGCCCGGGTACCAGCCGAAGTACTCGTTGACGCCGATGATGTCCAGCGGCCCGTACTCGGGCTGGCAGCCCGCCGACGGGTAGCCGGCGACCGCGTAGGAGACCGGCCGGCTCGGATCCAGCGCCTTGGCGGCGCGCACGGCACGGGCGATGTAGAAGCCCTGCACGGGCCCCGGGCGGGCGCTGAGCTCGTTGCCGATCGACCAGGTGACGACCGACGGGTGGTTGCCGTTGGTGAGGATGTTGGACTCGAGCTCGCGCGCGGCGAGCTGGCGGACGAGCTTCTGCTTGAGGTACTTGGTCTTGACGGCATAGACCGGCACCTCCGACCAGACCATGATCCCGCGGCGGTCGGCTTGCTCGAGCATGTAGGGGTGCAGCGGGTAGTGCGCCCGCAGCAGGGTGGCGCCAGCTTCCTGCGTCCAGTTCAGCAGCTGATCGCGGACCCGGTTGTCGATCGCGAAGCCGGCCTTGAGCGAATCCTCGTGGACCCCGAAGCCGCGGAAGTTCACCGGCTTGCCGTTGAGCAGGAGCTTGCCGTCGGAGACCTTGATCGAGCGGATGCCGACCTTCAGCCGGTAGCGCTGGAGCGTGTCCTTGCCTGCGGTCGCGACCATCGACGCGTCGTAGAGGTTCGGCGACCCGGGCGACCACAGCCGCGGGGAGCCGACGCGCACGCTGCGCACGAAGGTCGCGAAGCGCTTGGGCCCGACCACCGCGCTGCCGAGGGCGACCTTCTGACGCCCGAGGCGTCCGGTCAGCTTGACCCGCTGCGCGCGGTCGCCGAAGTTGCGCAGCGTGACCTTGTAGCGGACGCTGGCGGAGCAGGTCGCGCACGGCAGGTCCGGGGTCACCTGCACGCTGTTGAAGTCGATCCCGTCGATCTTGCGCAGGTACACCTCACGCAGGATGCCGCCGTAGTTCCACCATCCGCCGGTCGGGCGCCCCGTGACGCTCAGACCCGACGGAGGGAAGTCGGTGGGGAAGCGGCGGCTGTCGACGCGGACCACGAGCCGGTTGACGGCGCCGCGCTTGAGCACGCTGGCCGGCAGGCGGATCTCGAAGGGCAGGTACGCGCCGCGGTTCTTGCCGACGGGCACGCCGTTGAGCCACACGCGCGAGCGGTAGTTGACCGACTCGAAGCGGACGACCCAGCTCAGGCGCTTGGCCGCGGACGGCAGGCGGAACTCCTTGCGGTACCAGCCCACCGTGCCGGCCATCGACTCCGGGCTGTCGTCGCCGGCGTTCCAGGCGTAGGGAACCTTGACCGACTTCCAGCCGGAGGTCGTCGTCTGGGTCTGGAAGCCCTCCTTGACGCCCACCTCCTCCTTGTCGAGGCGGAAGAGCCAGCCGCCGGCCAGCAGGTGGCGGCCGGAGGGGCCGTTGCTGTAGAGCGAGCGCTCGGTCGGCGTGTCGACCGGGGCGACCGCGGGGGCGTCGGCGGGCTCAGGACCGGGTCCCGTCACGGGCGGTGTGACCGTCGCGGGGTCCTGGGCGGCGGCCGGGCCGGCCGCGCCGAAGGCGGCGATCGCAGCGGTGGCCAGGACGAGTGGGAGACGAAGGTGTGCGCGCATGGGAACGGTGGCTGACAACGCGGGGAAGGACCGCGAGTTGCGGTGGGTTCAGCGCCCTGGCGTGAGACCAGGGCACGAGGATAGGCGCCGGATCGGTCCGCTCAACCCGCGCAGGCCGATCTCGTGCCCGCGCAGCGCGTTCCCGGTCCTCTGAACGTCGACGCACTGCACGACCGTGAGGCTGCGCCCGGGGACGAGCCACACGACGCGGGTGGGCCCGCGGGCGGCGCCCAGTGCGTGCACCGTGCCCGAGTCGTAGCGCGCGATGCTGATGCGGCCGGGTCGGCGCAGACGCGCGGTCGTGACGCGCGCCCGCTCCACGCAGGACGGCGCCGACGCGCACCCGTCGAGGCGCGCGATGACGCCCTCGACGTCGCCGCGCGCCTCGGCGCCGAGCAGGTCGACGATCAGGTTGCGCTCGCGCGTCTCGACGCTGAGGTAGCGGGCCGTCAGGAACGAGAGACCCAGGAACACGATCAGGCCGGCGGCGAGCAGCGGTGTCCGGCGGGCACGCACGCGGCGGACGGTAGCCGCGGGGGCGCGAGGCCCCGCTGCCTACCCCGCCTGCGGGAGGTCCTCGCCCCCCAACTCGAGGAACCGACGCACCGACGACGCCTGGTGGTCGAGCCGGTCGGCGGTTGCGCGAGCGTGGTTGGCCGCGCGGCGGCCGAAGTCCTCGAGGCAGCGCTCGGGGTCGTCGGGCAGCGGATAGACCATCGCCAGATCCTGCTGGGCAAGGGCGATGCCCAGCGGCGGGCGGCCTTCGGCGAGCGTGCGGGCGCTGCAGACCGGCGCGACGGTGAGGGTGCGCTCCGGCGCCACGAGCGCCACCGGCATCAGGCGGTGGGCCGGGGCGGGCAGTCGGACGTCGAGCCGGATCGAGCGGTCGACCGCCACGGTTGCCGCCGTGGCGTCCTCGAGGGGCTCGCGCCAGACCGCCATGACGGTGTCGGCGGCCACCAGCGCGTCGCGCAGCGCCCGGGCCTGGGCCGCGTAGAGCGCTTGCGCCTCGTCCCGGTCGGCGGCGTCGGCGAGGTCGAGGTCGCACGGGACGCGCAGGAGGTCCGCCGCGCCCACGGCATCCCCCGTTCCCAGGCCCCCGTGGGCGACGTAGGTCTGCAGCGTGCCGAGATCGGCGCGACCGTGGAAGATCACCGTCAGCGCGTCGCACAGGGCCAGCCCGTCGACCGGCAGGCTGAGGGCGACGGCGGCACCTGCATCGATCAGCGCGCGGCGCAGGAGATCCTCGGGGTCCTGCCCTTCGCCGTGCTCGTCGTGGTCCTGCACAGCCGCCACCTCCTCCGCCGCGGGTTCATCAGTGTGATCGACCGAGCGGAGGGATAGCTCAAGCGTTTACCGTGCCGCCCCATGAAGCTCATCTACAAGCCGTTCGGCATCGTCTTCGGGATCCTCGGCGGGATCCTCTCCAAGAAGCTCTTCAACGTCGTCTGGGGGATCTTCGACAAGGAGGAGCCGCCCAAGCCCACCACGCAGGACTCGGACTGGCCGAAGATCCTCGCCGCCGCCGCCGTGCAGGGCGTGACGTACAAGGTCACGCGCGCGATCGTCGACCGCAACATGGCCCAGGGGTTCAGCTACCTGACCGGGACGTGGCCGGGGCCCAAGAAGCAGGAGAGCAGCGGGGCGGCGAAGGCGGTGCGCTAGACGCCGCTTCCGCTCCCGCCGCCGCGCAGCACGTAGCCGCGGCGCTCCAGCGTGGCGAGGTCGTCCTCGAAGGCGGCGAAGTCGCGGGCGAGCAGGTGGTCGAGCGGGCGGCCGTCGGGGCCGGCACGTCTGAGCCAGCTCTGCAGGACGCCGGCGGCGACCTTCTCCCCCGCCTCCTCGGTCAGCGTCAGGAGGATCGCCAGCTCCGGCCGGTGGTCGAGCTCGCCGGAGACCACCTCGAGCGGGTCAGCGGCCAGAGCGGCGAGCAGCTCGTCGTCGGAGAGCCCGAGGCGGTCGCGAAGGACCGCTGCCGCCGTGGCGCTCAGAAGAGCTGGTTCTCGCCGCCGAAGACCTCGCTCACCGAGTCGTCGGTGAAGATGCGGCGGATCGAGTCGGTCAGCAGCTCCGCGCAGCTGAGCTGCACGATGTTGGCCGGCGGGTTGGGACGCAGCGGGATCGTGTCGGTGACGACGATCTGCTCGAACTTCGAGGCGGCGAGGTTCTCGTAGGCGTTGCCGGAGAAGACCGCGTGGGTGGCGGCCGCGTAGACCCGGTCGGCGCCCTCGTCGAGCACGGTCTGGGCCGCGGCCTTCAGCGTTCCCCCGGTGTCGATCATGTCGTCGACGAGGACCGCGGTCTTACCGCGCACGTCGCCGATGACGTAGCCGATCTCGGCGACCTGCTGAGCCGGGCGCTCCTTGTCGAGGATCGCCAGCTCGGCGCCGATCTTCGAGGCGAACTTCTTGTTGAGCTTCACGCGGCCGGCGTCCGGGGCGACGACGACGAGGTCGGGCAGCTGCATGTCCTGGAAGTACTGCGTGAGCATCATCAGCGCCGTCATGTGGTCGACGGGGATCTGGAAGAAGCCCTGGACCTGGCCGGCGTGGAGGTCCATGGTCAGGACGCGGTCGGCGCCCGCGGCCTCGAGCATGCGCGCGACCAGGCGCGCGCTGATCGGCTCGCGCGGCGCGGACTTCTTGTCCTGACGGCTGTAGGCGAACCACGGGGTCACGGCGATGACGCGATGCGCGGAAGCGCCCTTGGCGGCGTCGATCATCACCAGCAGCTCCATGAGCGCGTCGTTGGCGCTGATCCCGGTCGCCGGGTTGCCGCAGGTCGGCTGGATGAGGAAGACGTCGGCGCCGCGGATCGAATCCTCGTAGCGGCAGTAGACCTCGCCGTTGGAGAAGGTCTTCAGCGTCACCGGGCCCAGGTCGAGGCCGATCTTCTCCGCGATCTTCCCGGCCAGCTCGGGGTTCGCCCGCCCGGCGAACAGCATCAGCCGCTTGTCGTACTCCATCGGAAGGCTGTTGGAGACGGAGTTCTGCGGACGCAGGGCGCTCACGGCGCGCCGAGTGTAGTCGCGCGACCCGGCGTCAGGGGGCCTGCTCGCGGTTCGCGTAGCCCTCGACGTTGCGCTGGCGGGCGCGCGCGACTGCGAGCGCGCCGGCAGGCACGTCGGTCGTGATCGTCGAGCCGGCGGCCGTGACGGCGCCCTCCCCGACCGTGACCGGGGCGACGAACGAGACGTGGACCCCCGAGCGCACCCGCGGGCCGATGGTCGTGCGGTGCTTGGCGCGGCCGTCGTAGTTGGCGGTGATGGTGGACGCGCCGAGGTTCGCCCGCTCGCCGACGTCGGCGTCACCGACGTAGGACAGGTGCGGCACCTTGGCGCCGGGGCCGATGTCGGAGTTCTTGACCTCGACGAAGGTGCCGACCTTGGATCGCTCGCGCAGGACCGTCCCGGGGCGCAGGTAGGCGAAGGGGCCGACGGTGACACCGTTGTGCAGCTCGGCGTCGACGGCGTGCGCGTTGAGGATCACCACGCCGTCGTGCAGCGTGCAGTCGGCCAACGTGGTCGACGGGCCGACGGTGCAACCCGAGCCGACCGTGGTGTTGCCGAGCAGGATCGTGAACGGCTCGATCGTCGTGTCGGGGCCGATGGTCACGTCGACGCCGATGTGCGCCGTCGCGGGGTCGATGATGGCCACGCCGCCCCGCTGATGGGCGGCGTTGATGCCCCGCTGGGCGATGGCGCGCACCTCGGCCAGCGCAACCTGGTCGTTGACGCCGAGCACGAGGCCGTGGTCGTCGACGACGTGCGCCTCGATCCGTGCGCCCTCCTCGCGCAGCACGGTCAGGACGTCGGGGAGGTAGAGCTCGCCCTGCGCGTTGTCGGCCTTGACCTTGGGCAGCGCGCGCAGCAGCGCGCCGCCATCGAAGCAGAAGATGCCGGTGTTGACCTCGTCGATCGCCAGCTGCTCGGGCGTGGCGTCGCCCTCCCCCTTGGTCTCGACCACGCGCTCGACCGCGCCGTCGGCGGCGCGGACGACGCGGCCGTAGCCCGTGGGGTCTTCGAGACGAGCCGTGGCCATCGTCGCCGGGCCACCGCCGGCTGCGTGCGCTTCGATCAGGCCGGCGATCGCCTCCGCGGTCACCAGGGGGACGTCGCCGCTGAGCACGACGACGGGCGCGTCCGGATCGAGCTCGCCGGCCGCGGCCATCACCGCCCCCGCGGTCCCGTTGGCCTCGGGCTGGATGGCCACGACGACCTTGTCCGTGCGTGGCAGGCGGTCCTTCAGCACCTCGGCCGGCGAATCAACGACGACGACCTTCGCAGCGCCGGCCTCGAGCGCGGCGGCGACCGGCCACATGACCATGGGGCGCCCGCACAGGTCGTGAAGCACCTTGGGCGTCTTGGAGCGCATCCGGGTCCCGTGGCCGGCGGCCATGATCACGACGACGGGGGCGTGCACGGGCGGGAGGTTAGTCCTCCCGCTGCACTGTCTCGTAGGCCCGGACCCACTTGCGGATCGCGTTGTCGGACACGCCGTACTTCCGGCCGACCGCGAGATAGCTGGTGGCTTCGATCTCTCGCAGGAGCTGATCGAACGGAGGGCGCTCGACGCGGCGCGTGCGGCCCAGCAGGTGACGGGTCCCGCAGTAGCGACCGCAGTGCCGCTGGTCGCGACTCTTGGGCCTGAACGACACTCCGCACACGGGACAGATCCGATCTGGCCGGCGGTGTCGATTCTGCTTTCCGCAGTGGGTATCGAGCGTGGCGTTGCAGTTCGGGCACACGATCCGAAGGTTCTCGATTCGGTTGTCGTTCCAGACGCCGTTGACGTGATCGAGAATAAGACCCATTCGGGCGCCGCGCCAGAGCTCCCCTTGGCCGCACAGCTCGCAAGAGCGAGTTTTGAGGCCCGACTCGAACAGGCGCCGCTTCAGCGAGAGGCGCGAGTAGGTCGAGTCCTCGACCAGCACTTCGCTGAGCGGTTTGATCGGCTTGCGCACACCTCGAAAGCCGGAGTTGACGGGATCGAAGTGATCCGTCGGGATTCGCCATATCTCGTCGACGTACTTGCGGAAGATCTTGTGATTACCGCCGGCGGGCCGCAGGCCCACCCGCCTTATCGCGTCGGCATAGCACTTGGCCGCCGCGACCGCCTCCCTTGCCTGCTCTTCTGTGTACCCTGGCATGGGGCGAACACTAGTTCGCATGCCGGACGTCTTCGTGAGCTGGGGAGCCAGGATTTGAACCTGGACTAGAGGCTTCAAAGGCCTCGGTGCTGACCGTTACACTACTCCCCAGAGTATCGCCGCCGCGGCAACGTCAGTCTGACATCAACGGTCCGATTCGATCTCCGAGGACAGCGTCTCGTCGGCCTCGCCGTAGGTCGCGCCGGCGTCCTCGGGTTCGGGCGCTCCGGCGTCGGCCTGCGGCGATGGACCGCGGGGGTTCTCCGCCCGGTCGACGAGCAGCGCCTCGGCCTGCTCGAAGCCCTCGGACTCACCGCCGCCACCCTCGTCCACGGCCTGCTGCGCCGGGTCCTCGATCGAGCCCGGGATCTGGCCCGGATCGCCCCCGATGTGGCCGGCTTCCTCGGCCGCGAGCGCGGCCTCCTGATCCTCTGACGCATTGTGTTCCATGCTGCGGCCTTGCCCGCGGACCGCCACGGGCAAGCGCGCGCCGTGAGACAGTGCGGGAGTGCCTGCGTAGAGCAGGACACACCACCATGAGAAAGGGCCAGCCATGAAGCAGTTCGCCTGCGGGGCCGTCGTCCCCGGTTGCACCGCCACCTTCGAGGCCGAGGACCAGGACCAGATCCTGCAGCAGGTCGCCGCGCACGCACGCGAGGACCACGGGATGGACGAGGTCCCCGACGCCGTCGTCGAGCAGGTCAAGGCCAAGACCGTCGAGGTCTAGATGGTCTAGTCCCAGGAGAAGTGGGTGCCCGTCGGCGCGAGGTCCGCGCCGGCGAGCAGCGGGACCGCCGCGCTCAGCGCCCGCCCGAAGCTCGCTGTGCTCTGCCCGACCAGGCGGATGAGCTCCGCGACGGGCGTCGGCTCCTCCTGCACGCCGTTGGCGTAGTCGGTCGCGTAGCCGAGCAGCGCGTAGGGCAGGTTCGCCTCGCCGCAGAGGACGGTCTCCGGGCCCGCTGTCTGGCTCACCGCGGTGACGCCGCAGGACCGCAGCATCCGCAGCTCGGCCCGGGTGTTGAACCGCGGTCCGTCGACGTGGCCGTAGCAGCCACCGTCCCGCGCGCCGAGGCCTGCGGCCTGCGCCCCGCCGAGCAACGCCTCGCGCAGCGGAACCGAGAAGGGACCGTCGAAGATCCAGTGACCGCGGCCCGGCGCCCCGGGCTCGGTGTGCAGCGTGCAGATCGAGCCGTCGGGCAGCCGGTTGGTGAGGAAGTGCAGGTCGTCGAACACGATCAGCGACCCGAGAGGGAGGTCCGGGTCAAGCGCCCCGCAGACCGTCACGCCGATGACCGCGCGCGCGCCGAGGTCGGCGAGCGCCGCGACGTTGGCCTGGTGGGTCACCTGGCTGGACAGCCGCCGGTGCCCGTCGCCGTGGCGCGCGATGTGCAGCACCTCGGCGCCGGCGAAGGATCCCTGCGAGACCAGCGCCTCGCCGAAGCGCGTCGCCACCGGCTGCGGCGGGTCCGCCTCGAGCCCCGGCAGCGCGTAGGTGCCCGAGCCGGTGATGATGGCAATGGGGCCGCGCATGCTCATCGCCGGGGCACGCGCCCGGCGCCGGCGCCGGCCTCGCTGGCCGGCCCGCCGCGGTGGGCGATGCCCAGGACGCGCATCGCCTTGAGCCCGAGGCTGAGCTTCTCCCGCCCGTCGGTGGAGCCGACGTCGAGCCCGGAGAGGTCGCGCACCCGCTCGAGTCGGTAGCGGACGGTGTGGCGGTGGGTGAACAGGCGCTGCGAGGTCGCGGCGACGTTGCCGTCGGCGTCCAGGAACGCTTCCACGGTGGAGACCAGGTCGGTCTCGTACTGGTCGTCGTAGGCCACGAGCGGCTCGACCGTCTCGGCGTAGAAGCGCTGCAGCTCGGCGGGGTCCTCGCTCATCGCCGACAGCAGCAGGCGGTAGGCCCCGGTCTCCTCGAAGGCCAGAGCGGGGCGATCGGCGTCACCCTCGGCGACGTTGGCGGCCAGCAGCGCCTCGTTGCCCGCGCGGTGCAGGTCCAGCGGATCGGTGGCGGGGCGGCTGCGCCCGACGGCGAACGTGTGGCCGGGCTGCCCGGCCTGCAGTTCGCGCAGGAGCCCGTCGGTCACCCGTTTGGCCGCCGCGTCGTCGGCGCCGGGGACCAGCACGACGATCTCCACCCATGGGGTGTCCGGCCGGTCGGCCAGCACCGCCACCGCCGCGGGGAGCACCGCGCGCGCTCCCCGTTCGGCCACCGACAGCACGCGCAGTCGCCACCCGTCCTCGGTCGGCACGTGGGAGTGCGCGCGCACGATGATCACCGTGGCGCCGTTCTCCAGGTCGAGGCCCAGCCCCGCGGCGGGCTCGAGGATCGCGTCGCGCGTCGCCAGTTCTCGGGCCAGCAGGGCGTGGACGAACGCGGTGAGCGCCTCGGCCGACGCCCGGTCGGGAGCCCGCAGTCGCTCGACCTCCGAGGCGACCAGCGTGCTGACCAGGCGCACCAGCGCCTGACCGGGCACCCCGCGGGCGCGCATGCGCAGCGTGCCGACGGGTTCGTCGGCGACCCTCAGGTCCAGGAGCTCCACGCCGTCCTGGGCCGACCCCGAGGCGAGCGATCGTTCGTCGGCCGGCGACCGGGTCGCGGTCGCCAGGACGGCGCCCGTGCGGTCGGCGACGATCAGGCTCGCGCCCAGCGCCCGCGACGCCGCGCGCACGACCTCGGGCAGCCCGGCGCCCGATTCGACTGCGCCGGTGATGGCGTCCAGCGCACCGAGGTCGAGCCCCGCGTCCGCTCTCGTGGCGGGAGAGGACATGGCCGCGAGTGTAAGAGGTTGTCTCGGTACCAAGGCGGCGGCCACCTCCGGCCGCCGACGGGATTGAGACAGCCTCTCAAGAGGCTGCCTCTGAGGGCGCCCGGCCGTCCGGCGGGCGACCCAGTTCTCAGAACCTCTTGCTCTTTGTGAAAGAGGTTCTCAGAGCTGTACGCGATCCCAGAACCACACGACCGCGGCACCGCCGCCCAAGCCGAGGCCCACGAAGGCGGCGAGGACGTAGAGCGACAGCACCGCAGCACCGATCCGCTCGTACCAACGGCCGTAGGAGGTCCAGGCGGGGACGAGGATGAACGCGACGTAGGCGGCCAGCGCGAAGACGGCGCAGGCCCCCACCACGAGGTAGGTGATCGACTGGTTGCTCACTGCCGGCCATTGTGGCGGACGAAGGTGACGAGGAGCGCCGCGCCCGCCACCACCACGGCGATCTTCACGCGGTCGCCAGCGTGCGCGCTGCGATGGGCGCGGGGACCCGGCCCGCAGCGGCGAGCTCCCGCGCGGCGCTCGTCGTGGCGTCCGGGTCGCCGAACAGGCCCAGGACGGTCGGCCCGCTTCCGCTCAGGAGCGCGTGCTGAGCACCAGCCGCCCGGGCGGCGTCCAGCGCCTCGCGGATGTCGGGCCGCAGCGACAGCGCGGCCGGCTCGAGCTCGTTGACCGCGAGCGCGGTGGGCAGATCGGGCAGTGCGGCGCGCACCGCGTCCAGGCGTTCCTGCAGCGACGCAGCGTCGCGGGGCAGCCCGAGGCGGTCGGCTTCCCGGAAGACATCCGCGGTCGCGAGGCCGCGCGCCGACGGCAGGACGAGCACGCCGTAGGCAGGCCGCGGGGCGGACAGGCGCTCCACGACCTCACCCGCGCCCGTTGCCAGGGCGCGGCCCGGCTCGAGCTGCGCCGGGACGTCCGCGCCCAGCCCAGCGGCAACCGCGTGGAGCGTCTCGGGGTCGATCCGGCCGGCGAGGCCCGCGTGCTCCGCCACCAGACGAAGTGCGGCGGCGGCGTCCGCGGAGCCCCCCGCCATCCCCGCGGCGACGGGGATGCGCTTGTCGATGACCAGCCGGACCCGTGGGCCGTCCCAGCCGGTGGCCGCTCGCAAGGCGGCCACCGCGCGCAGCGCGAGGTTGTCGGCAGGGTCGATGCCCGGGCAGACCACCGTGTCGGCGGTCGCGCCCGCAGCGGGGGGTTCGAGCGTCACCGTGTCGCCGAGGTTGATCGACTGCATGACCGTCACGAGCTCGTGACGTCCGTCCTCGCGGGTCGGGCCGAGGAACAGGCAGACGTTGATCTTCGCCGGCGCGTTCATCGCGGTCTGGCCGTGGCGCCGCGGCCGCGCGTGGCTGCGCTACGGGGTGTGTCCGGAGCGGGCGCCTGCTCCGGGACCGGGGCCAGCGGGGCGCCGAGCGCCGCGTGCAGCGCGCGGAACTCCTCCGGGGCCACGCGCTCGGCGCGCACGTCGGCCGGGTGCCCCAGCTCCTGCAGACACGCGCGCACCCGATCGCGCAGGTCCGGCGCCCCGTCGCCCGCCGCCAGGACGAGCGACCGCGCCATGGCCTTGCGCCGATGGGCGAACGCCCCGCGCACCAGCGCGCGCAGGCCCGGCTCCGCGGCGCGGCCGCGGCGGTGCAGCACCAGCAGCACCGAATCGACGTTGGGCACCGGGTGGAACACCGTGCGCGCCACGGAGCGATGCACCGCGACCTCGCAGGCGAGCTGCGCGAGGACCGAGGGCACGCCGTAGGCCGCCGAGCCCGGAGCCGCCGCAAAGCGTTCTCCGACCTCGCGTTGAACCATCGCGACCCACGTCGTCGCTCCGTCGAGCTCCTCGATCGTCCGCAGGATCGCCGAGGCCGCGATGCCGTAGGGCAGATTGGCGACCACCTTGCGCGGAGCGGGATCCAGCGCCCGCAGGTCGAGCTGCTGGGCGTCGGCCAGGTGCAGCGTGACCCGTTCGCCGAAGGGGTCCAGCGCGTCGCGCAGCGCGGGCTCCAGCGCGCGGTCCAGCTCGACGACGTGGACGTGGGCCGCGTGGGCCGCGAGATGCTCGGACAGGACCCCCAGCCCACCCCCGATCTCGAGCACGACGTCGTCGGGCCCGAGCTCGGCCGCGCGCTCGATCACCCCCAGGATGTTCGAGTCGATGAGGAAGTTCTGCCCCAGGTCATGCCGCGGGCGGATCCCGAACTGCCGCAGGCGCCGCAGGCTGGGCTGGACCGGCAGCTCTCCGGGAGCTCCGGTCACGTGGTCACCACCCGAAGAGCCGCGCGGCGTTGGCGTCGACCAGCACCTCGAGCTCACCGATCTCCATGCCGCGCCGTTCGGCTACGAAGCGGGTGGTGTGGGCGACGTAGGCAGGCTGGTTGCGCTGGTTGCGCACGGGCTGCGGCGTCAGGTAGGGAGCATCGGTCTCCACCAGCAGCCGGTCGGCGGGCGCTCGCTCGGCGGAGATGGCCAGGTCGCGCGCCTTCGGGTAGGTCACGTTCCCGGCGAAGGAGAACCACCAGCCCTCGGCGGCGCACTCGTCCAAGCGCTCGGGCATGGAGAAGCAGTGCAGGATCACCGTCACGCCATGGGCCCGCGCGCGCAGCGTGTCGATCGTCTCGTCCGCGGCCGCGCGCGAATGGATGACCAGCGGCTTGCCCGTCGCTCGCGCGAGCTCGATCTGCGCCTCGAAGGCGCGCTGCTGATCGGCCGGCGGGGTGCTGTCGCGGAAGAAGTCGAGCCCCGTCTCGCCGATGGCCACGCAGCGCTCGTGGCCGGCGAGCCCCGCGAGCTCGTCCAGGTCAGGGTCGTCGAAGCCCGCCGCCAGGTTGGGGTGGCGCCCGATCGCGGCGTAGACCTCCGGGAACGTCTGCGCCGCCGCCAGGGCGCTGCGGCAGGACGGGCCGTCCATGCCGACGGTGACCATCCGGGTGACGCCCGCTTCCACCGCCGCCGCGACCAGCTCGGCGTTCGGCGGCGCACACGAGTCCAGGTGGGTGTGGCTGTCGATCACCGGTCTTTGGGGAACAGCGGCGCCAGCTTCTGCACCCGCTCGGGAAGGTCGCCGGGCCCGCCGAACGCGGCGCGCTCGATCTCGACGCCGGGGCGGCCGAGCGCCGCGAGCAGCGTCTGGCTGGTCTGCGGCAGGTAGGGCGTGAGCAGCACCGTGACCACCCGCACCCCCTCGACCAGCGAGGCGAGGACGCGGTCGAGGTCGGCGGCGCGCGCCTGGTCCTTGGCCAGCGTCCAGGGCGCCTGCTCCTCGACGTAGCGATTGAGGCGCTTGACCCGCTGCCAGATCTCGTCGAGCGCCGCGCTGAGCTCGGCCCGGTCGACGAGCTCGCAGACACGCGCCGGCAGCGGCGCGAACTCCTGCGCGAGGGCGCCGTCGAGCGCCACCTGCGGCACCGCGCCGTCGCGGTAGCGCACGACCATCGCGATCACCCGGCTGGCCAGGTTGCCGTAGTCGTTGGCCAGCTCTGTCTCGTAGCGCGTCTCGAAGCCGGCGGTGGACACCGAGCCGTCCTGGCCGAAGGCGACCTCGCGCAGGCAGTAGTATCGCAGCGCGTCTGCGCCGAAGCGGTCCATGACCTCGAACGGGTCGAGCACGTTGCCCAGCGACTTGCTCATCTTCTCGCCGTCCATCAGCAGGTAGCCGTGGATGAACAGGTGCTGCGGCACCGGCAGCTCGGCGGCCATCAGCAACGCCGGCCAGAAGACCGCGTGGAACTTCAGGATGTCCTTGCCGATCAGGTGGTAGGTCGCCGGCCAGAAGCGCTCGGTCAGGTCGTCGCCCTCGCGGGCGTAGCCCAGCGCCGTGTAGTAGTTCAGCAGCGCATCGAACCAGACGTAGAAGACGTGGCTCTCGTCCCAGGGCACCTTGACGCCCCAGGTCAGCGTGGAGCGCGACAGCGACACGTCCTGCAGCCCGCCCTTGATGAAGGACAGCGCCTCGTTGTAACGGTGGCGCGGCGCGACGAAGTCCGGCTGCCCGGCGTAGAGCGCTTCAAGGCGCTCCTGGAACGCACTGAGGCGGAAGAAGTAGTTGTCCTCCTTCTCGCGCGTGAGCTCGATGTGGTGGATCGGGCAGCGGTCGCCGTCCTCGACCTCGTTCTCGGTCTTGAAGTCCGCGCAGCGCGGGCAGTACCAGCCCTCGTAGGTCCCCTCGTAGACGTGGCCGTTGGCGCGGACGCGGGCGAGGATCTCGCGGACCCGCTCGTGATGGCCCGCGTCGGTCGTGCGGACGAAGAAGTCGTTGGTGACGTTCAGGCGCGGCATGAGCGCCTTGAAGCGCTCGGCGTTGCGGTCGGCCATCTCCTTCGGCGTGACCCCCTCGGCTTCGGCGGCCAGCGCCACCGGCTCGCCGTGCTCGTCGGTGCCGGTGAGCAAGAAGACGTCGTCGCCGCGCTGGCGGTGGTGGCGGGCCATGACGTCAGCGGCGATCGTCGTGTACGCGTGGCCCAGGTGCGGGGCCGCGTTGACGTAGTAGATCGGGGTGGTGACGTAGAAGGAGCCCATCGGGCTCCTCACGCTATTGGTGGGGTGCTGCGGGTCAGGCGGCGTCGAGGATCACTGCGTTGGCGTGCGGCTCGGGAACGGCTTCGCCATCCTGTCGCATCCCCTCGAGGTGGAAGGCGATCCCCGCGCGCATGTTGCGGAGCGTCTCCTGCACCGTCGCTCCGGTCGCGATGCAGCCGGGAAGGTCCGGCGAATACGCCGAGAAGTTGTTGCCCGCATCCTCGACGAGCACGAGATAGCCGCGCGGCATGCTCACCCCCTCCACCCTGCTTGCCTGTGAATGCTTCGTAGTGTACGGACGCCGACGTCGTCGTTGCGCTGCCCCGGGACCGTGACGCGTCCGGGTTTGTGCGGGTGCTTGAACTGGCGGTGGCTGCCCGTCGTCGAGTGCAGGCGCCATCCGTCTCGCTCGAGCTCGCGGATCAGGTCACGTACTTCCACGGACGGCTCCTGTCGCGGTACGGCGGCGCCCTCCCGCGCCGCGTCGCACGACCGCGCCGCAACCGACGCCGCCGGCTAGCAGGCCGATCCCGAGCCATGCCGCGAGCGGCACCCCCGTCGGCGCCGGGGTCGGCGCGCGCACGGCCCGACGCTCCGGCACGCGCAGCGCCACCGGCCGGCGCAGCGCCACGGGGCGTCGCCCGCGCGGGGCACGATCGACAGGCAGCGGCGGCGGATCGAGCCCGCCGCCGATCAGCGAGAGCGGATCGAGGTAGCCCGAGCGCCGCACCGTCACCCGCGCGCCGAGCCGCAGGACGCCCGCAGGACCGAGAGCACCCAGACCGCGGCCCGTGCCCACCGCCTGTCCGCGGCGCACCCGCAGCGACGACAAGCCGAGGTGCGTCGCCGTCAGCACACCGCAGCGCACGCTGACGCCGAGTGCTCCGCCCCCACCCGGTAGGCGACCCGCGAAGGAGACCTGCCCCGTACACGCCGAGCGCACGGTCGTGCCGGGCGGCCCGCTCAGGTCCACCCCGCGGCGTTGGCCCGCCGCGTACGGCGCCGCCGGCGTCGTGTGGAAGCCGCGCTCCACGGGACCGTCGAGCGGCAGCCGCCAGCCGGCGCCCCGGCCGCTCGCGTCGTCGGCGAGCAACGCCGCGAAGAGGAGCGAGAGGAGCAGGAGCCGGGGCACGGCGCCAGCCTCCAATACAGCGATCCCGTCGCGGCCGAAACGGGCCGAGTTGGAACGAAGGCGTCAGTCCTGCGTAGCGGTCAGCGCGCGGTACAGCGCGTTTGCGCTGGTTCCCGTGAGCCCGGCCACGACCCCCGCCGCCGGCCGCGCCTTCGCTCCCGCGGCGACGAGCTCACGCAGCGCGGCAACACCCGACTCGAGGTCGCCGTCGCGCAGCGCAGCGCCGCCGATGACCAGCACGACCTCGCCGCGGGCGCCTCCCTCCGCGTACCTCCCGGCCAGCTCCCCCGCCGGCCCGCGCACGATCTCCTCGTGCACCTTGGTCAGCTCGCGGCACACGGCGACGGGCCGCCCCGGGTCGACGCCGGCCACCACCGCGAGCGACGCCGCCACCCGCTTGGGCGACTCGAACGCCACCAGCGTGTCGGCGTCGTCCAGCAGCGCCACGAGCTCGCCCCGCTTGCGCGGGAGGAACCCGACGAAGCGCCAGCGGTCGGCCGGCAGCCCGCTGGCCACCAGCGCCACGAGCGTCGCGCTCGGCCCCGGTAGCACCTCGACCCGCACCCCGGCGGCCGCGCACTGCGCGACGAGCACGAACCCGGGGTCCGACACCGACGGCATCCCCGCGTCGGACACGAGCGCGACGACCTTCCCCTCGCGCATGTCTGCGACCAGCTGCGCGGCCCGCGCCTGCTCGTTGTGCTCGTGGTAGCTGACCAGCCGCGCGGAGACCCCGTGGCGATCGAGGAGAGTCTTGGTGTGGCGCGTGTCCTCACAGGCCACGACGTCCGCGCCGCGCAGGGCCTCCAGCACGCGCAGCGTGACGTCCTGCAGGTTCCCGATCGGGGTCGGGCAGACGACCAGGCGCCCGGCGGTCACGCGCCGAGCCCGTCGAAGGCGAGCGCTGCCGCCCCGAGCATCCCGGACTCCTCGCCGAAGCGCGCGGGCAGGATCCGGGCGGCGTCGCGGGACGGCCCCAGCGCGCGCTCGGCCACGACGGCGCGCGCGGGTTCGAGCAGCAGCTCGCCCGCGGCGATGACGCCCCCGCCCACGACGACGACCTCGGGGTTGAAGATGTTGACGAGGTTGGCGATCCCGACCCCGAGCAGCCCGCCCATCCGCGCGATGAGCGCGACGGCCTCCAGGTCACCGTCGTGGGCCAGCTCGGTCGTCAGCGCGCCGGTGACCTCCTGCCCTTCGGCCCGTGCCCTCCCGAGCGCCGACGCCGGGTTCGCGCGCGCGAACGCCGTCGCGTCGCGCCCGAGCGCGCTGCCCGACGCCATCGCCTCCAGGCAGCCATGGTTCGGGCACGCGCCGAAGCACGGCGGGCCGTCGGCGTCGATGACCATGTGCCCGAGCTCGCCCGCGGCGCCGAGGGCCCCGCGCAGGAGCCGGCCGTCGACCATCGCGCCACCGCCGACCCCCGTGCCCAGGGTGAGCATGACGGCGTGGCGCGCCCCCGCCGCAGCGCCCTGGCGCTGCTCGGCCAGCAGCGCCACGTTGGCGTCGTTGTCCACGAAGACCGGCAGCCCAAGCCGTTCCGCGAGGAGGTCGCGCACCGGCACCCCCTCGATCGGCAGGTGCACCGTGGTCAGGGCCACGCCCCGCGCGACGTCCATCAGCGACGGGATCCCCACCCCCACCGCGAGCACCTCAGCCTCGGTGGCGCGACGGACCTCCTCGATGGCATCAACAAGCGTGTCGATGACCTCCTGCTGATCGGAGCCGCGGGCCGGGCGCACCGCCCGGTGGCGGACCGTCAGGTCCGCGCCGACGGCGGCGGCCAGGAGCTTGGTCCCCCCCAGGTCGACGCCGATCACGCAGCCGGCGCTCATCCGGATGCCACCATACCCCGTCGCATGCCGGATCCCGCCCGCCCACAAGGCCCCCCGTCCGGCCCCCCGGCGTACACCAAGTACCGCGTGGGGCCGCGGCTTCCGGGGCGCAACCGCCCGGCGGGAGCCACGCCCCTCGACGAGCTGCGCGGGTCGCCGGGTCGCGATCAGCGGTCGGTGGCGACAGCCATGGGTGGTCGCTGCAGCCTGTCGCGGGGCCGTGTCGCGCGGCTGCTCCTGCTCGCCCTGGCCGCCTGGATCGCGCTCTCGCTGGTCGTGTTCCTCGTCTCCGCCCAGATCCAGCAGGGCAAGGTCGCCGACGCGACGTCCGCGGCCCTGGGGGGCGGCGGCGTGCCCCCGTTCTCGCCGACCACCGTCCTCGTGCTCGGCTCCGACCAGCGGACGAAGGCAACCCGAGAGCCGGGCGCCAGCACGTCAGGCCCGTCGCGGTCGGACTCGATCCTGCTGCTGCGCATCGGCGGCGGGCACAACGCCCGCCTGTCGATCCCGCGCGACACCGTCGTCGACATCCCCGGGAGCGGGACCAACAAGATCAACGCTGCCTTCGCGATCGGCGGCTCGGCGCTGGCGGTCAAGACGGTCGAGCGCTACCTCGGCCTGCAGGTCAACCACCTCGTGGAGGTCAGCTTCGACAACTTCCCCGACCTGATCGACGCGCTCGGCGGGGTCGACTACTCCGGCGGCTGCGTGGTGTCCAAGATCAACGGCGGCTTCAAGAACGGCGGCTTCACGCTTCGCCTCAAGCGCGGCACCACCCGGCTGAACGGCAAGCAGGCGCTCGCGCTGGCGCGCACCCGGCACAACCTCTGCAACGCCCGCGAGGACGACCGCACCCGCGCCCGGCGCCAGCAGAAGATCTTCGCGGCGATGAAGGGGCGGCTCGTCAGCCCGGGAGCCTTCGTGCGCGCCCCGCTGGTCTCCTGGAGCGCGCCGAAGGCGCTGCGCTCGGACATGAGCGGGCCGACGCTCCTCGGGCTCTTCGCCGCGCTGGCGACCAGCGGCTCGCCCGCGCCGCGCATCCTGCGACCGTCCAGCGACGTCACGCTGCCCGACGGGGGAAGCGGGCTCATCGTGTCCGACGCCGAGCGACGGCGCGCCGTGCGCCGCTTCCTGCAGGGGTGATCGCGGACTACCGGCGCCCTTGCGCTGCTCCATGCTCCACAATGCCCGCCCGTGCGCCGCCCCGTCCCCATCGCGTTGGCGTCCCTCGCCGTGCTCCTGACCGCCCCGGCGGCCGGCCACGCACAAGCGCCGGTCCTCCCCGCCGTCACGCCGTCGATCTCGGTCGGCGACGTCGTGGCGCGCGAGGTCAACGGCGCCACCGTCGCGGCGGGCTTCCCCGTGACGCTGTCCTCGCCCGCCCTGACGCCCGTGAGCGTCAGCTTCGCGACGCGGGACGGCAGCGCGACGGCGCCCGCGGACTACACGGCCACCTCCGGCAGCCTCACGTTCACACCGGGGCAGACCAGGGGGACGATCACCGTCCCGCTGACCGACGACCGCAACGGGGAGAACGCGGAACGCTTCGCCGTCGTCCTCACCGACCCCCTGGGCGCAGCACTCGGGCGCGCTGCCGGCGCCGGCACCATCGTCGACGACGACGCGCAGGCGGTGCGCCCCGCCCCGCGGATCACGATGGCGGTGACGCCCACCCGGCGCGGCTCGACGCTCGTGCGGGGACGGGTGCTCCCTCCCGCCGGAGCCCTCTTGACCGCGTGCTCGGGCGCGCAGGTCGCCGTGACGGTGTCCCGCCGCGGGCGTGCCGTCAAGCGTCGCGTCGTGAAGCTCGATGCCGCGTGTGCCTACCGCGTCCGCCTGAAGGGACGCCCCGGCAGGCTGCGCGTCGTCGCCCGCTTCGAGGGCTCCAAGGCCCTGCGGCCGGTCAGCAGCCGGCCGGCGGCGCTGCGGCCCTACTAGTTAGTCCTTCTTGCTTGCGCTGGAGGCGGCCGGCTTGGCGTCGGGCTTCGTCGACGTGGACGAGGAGCCGCTGTCGGAGGCCTTGGAGGTCGAGGACGACGTGTCCGACGACGACGAAGCCTTGGCGTCGGCCTTGTCCTTGGTCTTCGCGTCGTTCTTGTCGGCGCCCTCCTTGGCGGAGGATTCCATCTCCCGCTGGCGGCGCTTGGTGCCGTAGTCGGTGTTGTAGAAGCCCTTGCCCTTGAAGTGCACCGCGGGGGCGTGGAAGACACGCTCGACCGGCACGCCGGTGTCCGGATCGGTCTGCAGCGACGGCTCGCTCATGCTCTGCACGATCTCGAACGTGGTGCCGTCCGGGCGGCGGTATTCGTACGTCGGCATGACGGTTTTGAGTATAGGAGCGCGATCGGGGGCCCAAGCGCGGCGCCCGGTACCCTCCGCGCTGCCCATGAGCACCGCCGACGCCGTCACGATGGACAAGATCGTCGCCCTCTGCAAGCGGCGCGGCTTCATCTTCCCGTCGTCGGAGATCTACGGCGGGATCGGCTCGACCTACGACTACGGCCACTACGGTCTGCTGCTCAAGAACAACGTCAAGGCCGCCTGGTGGCGTTCGATGCTGCAGGAGCGCGACGACATCGTCGCCTTGGACTCGGCGATCCTCCAGCACCCGCGCGTGTGGGAGGCCAGCGGGCACCTGAAGGGCTTCACTGACCCGCTTGTCGACTGCCGCCATTGCAAGCAGCGCTTCCGGGCGGACCACGTCGGGGAGCTCGCCTGCGGGGTCAAGCCGTCGGTGCACCCGGGCGAGGGCAAGGACTGCGACCTGACCGAGGCGCGCGACTTCAACCTGATGTTCGAGACGACGGTCGGCCCGGTGAAGGAATCCGGCTCGGTCGCCTACCTGCGCCCCGAGACCGCCCAGGGGATCTTCATCAACTTCAAGAACGTCCTGCAGTTCTCCCGCAAGAAGCCGCCGTTCGGGATCGCGCAGGTCGGCAAGTCGTTCCGCAACGAGATCACGCCGGGCAACTTCATCTTCCGCACGCGCGAGTTCGAGCAGATGGAGATGGAGTTCTTCGTGCCGCCCGACGACGCGCAGCACTGGTTCGAGCACTGGCTCCAGCGACGCTTCGACTGGTACACCGAGCTGGGCCTGCGCGAGGACCACCTGCGCCTGCGCGCCCACGACCCGGACGAGCTCAGCCACTACTCGTCGGGCACGAGCGACGTCGAGTACCTGTTTCCCATCGGCTGGTCCGAGCTCGAGGGCATCGCCAACCGCGGGAACTTCGACCTGACCCAGCACGCCGAGCACTCCGGGGAGAAGCTCGAGTACTTCGACCAGCCGACGGGCGAGCGCTACGTCCCGCACGTCATCGAGCCGGCGGCGGGCGCCGACCGCGCGACGCTCGCGTTCCTCGTCGACGCCTACGACGAGGACGACCTGGGTGGCGAGCAGCGCACGGTCCTGAAGCTCCACCCGCGACTCGCGCCCGTGAAGGTCGCGGTCCTCCCGCTGGTCAAGAAGGACGGCCAGCCCGAGCTCGCCCAGGAGATCCGCGCTCAGGTCCGCGACACCGGCGCGCAGACCGAGTACGACGAGGGCGGCTCGATCGGCAAGCGCTACCGGCGCCAGGACGAGATCGGTACGCCGTACTGCGTGACGGTCGACCACCGGTCGCTCGACGACCGCACCGTCACCCTGCGCGACCGCGACACGCTGACGCAGGAGCGCGTGGCGGTCGACGAGCTGCCCGCGCTGATCAGCGCGCGGCTGGCCGCCCCGTGGCGGTCGCCGAAGCTGGGCTAGACCCGAAGGACGCGTTTGCGACCGCCGATCCCCAGTCGTGTGATGCGGATCACAGATGGACTTGACAGCGTGTCAGTACCGTTCGCCACAAGGGTCACCCGGAGAGGAACGCGCCATGGCGAGCACCGTTGCACCGTCGTCCCCCGCGGACAACATCAGCTACGACGATCTCTACGCGAAGTGGGAGCGTGGCAACTGGCGCGCAACCGAGATCGACTTCACCCAGGACAAGATCGACTGGGACGAGAAGATGACCGACGACCAGCGCCGCAGCGCGCTCTGGCTCTACACGCTCTTCTTCCACGGCGAGGACTCGGTCACCGACAACCTCTCGCCCTACATCGACGCCGCGCCGCTGGAGGAGCAGAAGTACTTCCTCACGACCCAGCAGGTCGACGAAGCGCGCCACGCGGTCTTCTTCAGCCGCTTCATGCACGAGGTCGTCGGGCGCGGCGACGGCACGATCGCAGGCGGCCTGAACGCGACCCAGGATCAGATCACCTGGGGCCACCGCAAGGTCTTCACGCGCCTGGACGAGATGGCGGACGAGCTGCGCGCGGACCACTCCCCCGCGCAGTTCGCCCGCGCGATCACGCTCTACCACCTCGTCGTCGAGGCGAGCCTGGCGCAGCCCGGGCAGCACATGATCGAGAACTACCTCGAGGAGACCGACCTCCTCCCTGGGTTCCGCGAGGGCATGCGCCACGTCGCGCTGGACGAGCTGCGCCACATCGCCTTCGGCGTCAAGGTGCTCACCGACCTCTACCGCGACGACCCCACGACGACGCAGGCGGCGATGCTCCAGGTGCTCCGCGAGACGCTTGCGTGGACGACGGCGGTGGCCAAGCCGCCGGGCTGGGATCTCTCCTACACCGAGGCGTTCGGCTTCTCGCTGGACGACCTGGGGGAGGAGGGAGCGCGCTCACTCGAGCAGAAGCTGCGCACGATCGGCCTGCCCGTCGACACCATCCCGCGCTTCCCGATGCCCATGGACCTGCCCCCACGCGAACGCTCGCGCCGCGGCCGGGTGATGCTCCACGCGAACTTCATCGGCGACGAGCAGCCGGTGCTGCACGATCCCGAGGCCATCGAGATCGTCTTCGACACGCTGCGCCGGCGTGCCGACGGCAACGCCGCCCCCGCCGGCACGACGATCGAGTGGGACTTCACCGACTCTGAGCCGTGGCACCTGACGCTCGACAACGGGTCGACCCGCGCGACCCGGGGCCGGGCGCCGAAGGCGGACCTGTCGCTGCGGATGACGCTCGACGACTGGGCCGGCGTGGTGTCCCAGCGCGAGGACGCCAAGCGGCTGCTGCTCAAGCGGCGGATCAAGCCGCGCGGCGACCTGCGGCTGCTGCTCAAGCTCGACAAGATCCTGGGCTAGAGCTCAGACCGAGGGCGCCCATGCTGGGCGCCCTCGACCTCGAAACGGATGCGGCCCGACCGCGAGCGGACTACGCGCTCGGCGTCTCCGGGGGCGCGACGGGCGGCGGCGAGGCCGGCGTCGGCGCCGTGGTGGACGTGTAGTCGAACTCCTCCTCGGCGCCGAACAGCGCGTCGAGCAGCTTGTTGCGCAGGTCGCTCGACAGGGCGACCGCCGCCCCACCCGCGACGACGAGGAACAGGAGCTTGCGACCCAGGCCGCCGCCCTTGCTCTTCTTCGGGCCGTCACGCAACGCCGTGCCTGCGTCACGCAGCGCCTCCGCGGCGTCCTGCAGGTTCTTCTGAAGCTTCTTGTCCTCCAGCAGCGCCTTCGTCGGAGCCTTGCCGTTGGACATCCGCCCGTAGGCGTCACGCGCCGACTCGAAAGCCACGCGCACGTTGTCGCGCAGATCATCGTCCTCGATCACGCGCTGGACGTACGGGCTGCTCTTCACGGCGCCCGCTGCACCGGCGGCCTTGGCCGCCTTGCCCTTTGCCATTGACTCTCTCACCTCGTGTCGCTTGCTGGTCGGTCGAGCATATACCCGAGGGCGATGCGGCCAACCCGTCAGGCGGCTCGAGCCCGGCGCCGGCGCGGGCGGCCGCCCACCGGCTCCAGCGCGATGTCGAGCACCTGGGCGATCTGCTCGACGAAGACGAAGTCGATCCGGTGGCGCAGATGCTCTGGGATGTCTTCGACGTCAGCGGCGTTGAGCGCCGGGGCCACGACGGTGCCGATGTCGTTGCGCTGCGCCGCCAGCGCCTTCTCCTTCAGCCCCCCGATCGGCAGCACCTGGCCGGTCAGCGTGATCTCCCCGGTCATCGCGACGTCGTCGCGGACCGGGCGCCCGCTGATCAGCGAGACCAGCGCCGTGGCCATCGTGATCCCCGCGCTCGGCCCGTCCTTCGGCGTGGCGCCGGCGGGGACGTGGATGTGGATGTCGTGCGCGGCGAACCAGTCCTCGCCCAAGCCGGGCGCGAGCTCGTGGTGGTGCCCGCGCACGTAGGACTGCGCCGCCTGCGCCGACTCCTTCATCACGTCCCCGAGCTGCCCGGTGATCGTCAGCTTCCCCTTGCCCGGCATCGCGCTGGCCTCGATGAACAGCACGTCTCCGCCGACCGGCGTCCACGCCAGCCCGGTCGCGACACCCGGCACGGCCGTACGCCGCCGCGCCTCGGAGTGGAACTTCTTGCGCCCGAGCATCTCGATCACCACTGCCGGGTTGACCGACAGCTTCTTCGGCTTGGCGCCGTTGCCCTCGGCGACGCGGCGCGCGACCTTGCGGCACACCGTCCCGATCTCGCGCTCCAGGCCGCGGACGCCCGCCTCGCGCGTGTAGTCGGCGATGATCCGCCGCAGGGCGGCGTCGGAGAAGGAGATCCAGCTCTTCTTCAGCCCGTTGCGCTCGATCTGCCGCGCGACGAGGTAGCGCTTGGCGATCTGCAGCTTCTCGTCCTCGGTGTAACCCGCGAGCTGGATGACCTCCATCCGGTCATACAGCGGCCCCGGCACGGTGTCCAGCGTGTTGGCCGTCGTGATGAACATGACGTTGGAGAGGTCGAACGGCACGTCGAGGTAGTGGTCGCGGAACGTCGCGTTCTGCTCGGGGTCGAGGACCTCGAGCATCGCGCTGGCCGGATCCCCCCCGTAGCCGACGCCCATCTTGTCGATCTCGTCGATCATGAACAGCGGGTTGTTGGAGCCCGCGTCGCGCAGCGCGCGCACGATCGTGCCGGGCATCGCGCCGATGTACGTGCGCCGGTGCCCGCGGATCTCCGCCTCGTCGCGCACCCCGCCCGCGCTGATGCGCTCGAACTCGCGACCGAGCGCGCGGGCGATCGAACGACCCAGCGACGTCTTGCCCACCCCGGGCGGGCCCACGAAGCAGAGGATCGAACCGCGAGCGTCCGGCTTGAGCTTGCGGACGGCGAGGAACTCGAGGATGCGGTCCTTGACCTGCTCGATGTCGTAGTGATCCTCGTCGAGCACCGCACGCGCGTGCACGAGGTCGAGGTCGTCCTCGGTCTGCACCGACCACGGCAGCGACACGATCCACTCGAGGTAGGTACGGATGACGCCGTGCTCAGCCGCGGCGGGCGGCAGGTTCTCCAGCCGGCGCAGCTCCCTGTCGGCCTGCTTGCGCACGTCGTCGGGCAGCGTGAGCTCGTCGAGCTGCCGCCGCAGTTCGTTGGCCTCCTCGGCCGACTCGTCGAACTCACCGAGCTCGTCCTGGATCGCCTTGAGCTGGGAGCGCAGGACGTACTCGCGCTGGGACTTGTCGAGGTCGGACTGCACCTGGCTCTGGATCTCCGAGCCGATCGAGATGACCTCGAGCTCGCGGGCAAGCACGTCGACCAGGCGCCGCAACCGCCTGGCGACGTCGGCCTCCTCCAGCAGCGCCTGCTTCTCCTCGGTCTTCAGCCGCAGCGAGCCGGTGATGAGGTTCGCGAGCCCACCCGGGTCCTCGATGTTGGCGATCGCGATCTGCAGCTCCTCGGGCAGGTAGGGAACCTGCTCGACGATGTTGGAGAACGTCTTGCGCACGTTGCGCGCGAGCGCCTCGAGCTCGGGTGTGTCGGCGACGACGTCCGGCAGCTCGGAGATCGCCGCGACGAGGTAGGGCGTCTCGCTCTCCCAGCGGTCGATGTGCACACGCTGGGCGCCCTGGACGAGGATGCGCAGCGAGCCGTCGGGCACCTTGAGCATGCGCGCCACGGACCCGACGACGCCGACCTCGTAGAGCTGGTCGGGTCCGGGGACCTCGAGCTCGGGGTCGCGCGAGGCGACCATCACGAGCATCCGGTCGCCCGCGAGGACGTCGTTGATGAGCTGGACGCTGCGCTCCTGGCCAACGGCCAGCGGGGTGAACGCGTCGGGCAGCGGGACGGACTCGCGCAGCGGGAGCACCGGCAGCTGCGCGGGGACACCACGCTGGGCGCCGACCTCGACCGCGCGGGCGCCGTCGCCGTCAGGGGTGGTGATGTCGATCACCGGTCGAGCCGACCGCCCCGGGCGGGGGCGTCGATGGGCACCTGGCGCGGGCGCCGGGGCTCCGGCCGCGCGAGCGGCAGCTCCACCCGCAGGACTCCGTCGCGGTAGCTGGCGTGCGCCTCGGCCGCCTCGACGTCGGCCCCCAGGTGGATCACCCGCCGAAACGGCCCGTGGTCGATCTCGAGCTGCTGGTAGACGCGGGCCTCGGACTCGGTCGAGCGGCGGTGCCCGGCGATGACGAGCTCGCGCCCCTGGATCTCCAGGCCGATCTCGTCGATCGGGACCCCGGCGAGCTCGGCGTGCACGACGGCACGCGGGGGCTCGCCCTCGTAGAACACGTCGACGGCCGGAGAGAACCCGCCGCGGCGGCGCGGCGCCATGCCGCCGGAGCCGAACACGTCGCCGAAGATCTCGTCCATCTCGCGGCGCATGCGCTCGAAGTTGGCGAAGAGGTCGCGCTCCGGGGGCACGGGCGCAATGTACCCACCGGGACCCTGCGTGAGACCGGAGCCTCAGACCACGTACGTCGCGCCCTCGCGGGCGATGCTGACCGGGCGCCCGAAGGTCGCCTCCGCCTGGCGGCGGGCCCAGAGCTCGTCGAGCTCGTCGGACATGTGGGTGAGCACGAGGTGGCCCGCGTTGGCTCGGCAGCCGTGCTCGCCGGCCTCCCCCGGGGTGAGGTGGCCGCGCTGGCCGGTGCGCTCCGGGCGGGGCAGGGTCGCCTCGATCATCAGCAGGTCGGTGCCGTCGGCGAAGGCGACGAGGTCGTCGGTGGGCGCGCTGTCGGCGCCGTAGGTGAAGCGCCCCGAGCCGTTGGCCGTCGAGGTCACGTCGATCGCGCAGGTCGGCAGGAAGTGCGGCACCGGGTTGAAGCGCACGCGCAGCGGCCCGATCTCGACGCACTCGGTCACGTCGTACTCGTAGATCTCGAAGGCGTTCTCGATCAGGTCCTCGCTGCCCCAGCAGCCGACGATCCGGCGGAACACGTCGCTCGCGCCGGCGGGGACCACGAGCCGCGGCCGCGCCGGCTTCGCGACGCCGGGCCAGCGGTCGACGGGCACCGGCTGCTGGCGCGGCGCGTAGGTCAGCGCGTAGGCGAACGGGACGAGGTCGAGGAAGTGGTCGGCGTGCAGGTGGGAGATGACCACCGCATCGACCGAGACGTAGTCGCGGAAGTGGCGCAGCTTGGAGAAGACGCCGTTGCCGCAATCCAGCAGCACGCACGTGTCGCCCTCCTCGATGAGGTATCCGCTGCACGCCCCGTCTGCGTCCTGCCAGGAGGGCGACTTCCCCAGCACCGTGATCCGCACGCTTCTCCCTCGTTGACCCCAACGCATGCGACTCTACCGGCGTGCACTCCTTCGAGACCACCCTGATCGTGCTCGGGCTGCTGCTCGTCGCCGGGGCGCTCGCGTCCGGTCTCGCGCGCCGCAGCTTCCTGTCGCTCACCGCGGTCTTCGTGCTGGTCGGCTTCGCGCTCGGCGAGGGGGGCCTGGGCGTGCTCAACTTCGACCCGCGCTCGGCGTTCGTCGAGGAGCTGGCGGTCGTCGCGCTCGTGATCATCCTGTTCCGCGACGGCCTCGAGGTCGACGCAGAGATGCTGCAGAAGGAGTGGCACCTCCCGCTGCGCAAACTCGCGCTGGCGATGCCGATCACCGCAGCGATCGTCGCGGTCACGACCCATGTGGTGACCGACCTCTCGTGGACCCAGGCGTTCCTGGTCGGCGCGCTGCTGTCGCCCACCGACCCCGTGCTGTCGTCGAGCGTGGTCACCAACCCGCGCATCCCACGCCAGATCCGGCACTCGCTGAACCTGGAGTCCGGGCTCAACGACGGCCTCGCGCTGCCGCCCGTGCTCGCGCTCATCGCCGCCCTCGAGGTCGGCGACAACGACTTCGTCTGGTACGAGTTCATCGCGCAGGACCTCACGCTCGGGGTCCTCTACGGCATTGCGGTCGGGTTCCTGGCGTCCAAGCTGCTGCCGCGCGACAACGGGTCACTGAGCACCGGCATCCCCGCGCACCAGCGCTCGCTCTACGCACTCGGAGTCGCCTTCGCGACCTACGGGCTGACCGTCGCGCCGCCGCACGGCAACGGGTTCATCGCGGTGTTCGTCTGCGCGATCACCCTCGGTGTGCGCCGGCCCGACGTGCGCCTGTACTTCGAGCGCCGCGCGGAGGACATCATCGAGATCGTCAAGCTCGGGATCTTCGTCGTGTTCGGTTCGCTGCTGACCCTCGGCGGGCTCTTCGACGAGGGGGTCGCGGTCGTCGCCATCGTCGTGGTCACGCTCCTGCTCGCGCGTCCCGTCGCGATCTTCGGCGCACTGGCGGGCACCGGGACCGACCGCTTCTCCACCGGGTTCATGGCGTGGTTCGGGCCCAAGGGCGTGGCCACCATGACCTTCTCGCTGCTCGTGCTGTCCAGTGAGATCCCGGACGGCGAGCGCATCTTCAACATCGCCGCGCTGACGGTGCTGGTCTCCGTGCTGGCCCACGGGCTGACCGACACGCCCGGGTCGGAGTGGATGGCCCGCCGCGCAGAGCGCGACGAGGCCGCTACGCGTGCAGCGCTGCCTGCTCCTGCGCGGTAGGGAACGCCCACGCCGCGCGGGTGCGCCGCTCCTGGCGGAAGACGAAGCGCAGCTGCTGGGGCGGGCGCAGGCCGTCGGGCGAGTCGGGCCGGAAGGTCGGGCACGGCTCCTCGAGCTCCAGCGCACACAGCATGTTGCACCGGAAGAAGCACTCGTCACACGACACCTTCTTGGCCTGCGTCCGTCCCTTCGCCATGCTCTGCACCAACCTCCTCGTCCGTCTGTCGATCAACCGGAGGCGGCATGGAAACACAGCCCGGCGACAGGCGCCAGGGCACTTCTCGCAAATGGCGGGGTTTCGTGTCCGGACCGACGATGAGGCTGCAAACGGCCTCCTTTCGCCCCCGCGGAAGCAGGGGGAGCCCGCATCTTGGGGGTTTTGTGAACGGCCCAGTCCCAGCCGCGCAGCCGGACGTGACTGCGACCCAACCCCGCCGCCGACGTGACGCCGAGCAGGGTGAGCGTTCGGGCGAAGTCCGAACGCAGCGCCCGCGTCTCCAGCTCGTGGTCGGTGAACGCCATCGTCGGAACTCAGTATGGGCTGCGTAGCGAGGCGGCCCGTAGCCTCAGACGCCCATGCAGATCCTCGTCACCGGCACCAGCGGCTACATCGGGGCCGCGGTCACCAAGCCGCTGCTGGCCGCCGGTCACGACGTCCGCGGCTTCGGCCGCGACCCCTCACGCGTCAAGGTCGAGGTCCCCGTCGTGGAGGGCGACGTCGTGGCGGGGACTGGTCTCGAGGAGGCGCTGGACGGGGTCGACGTCGCGTACTTCCTCATCCACTCGATGGAGCAGGCGTCCGGCGCGGAGGGCTTCGAGGCGCTGGACCGCCGCGGGGCGCAGAACTTCGCCGCGGCCGCTGGACGCGCCGGCGTGCGGCGGGTGATCTACCTGGGCGGGCTGCTGCCGCAGGACAAGCCGCTGTCGCCGCACCTGCGCAGCCGGCTCGAGGTCGAGGAGCTCCTGCTCGCCTCGGTGCCCGAGGCCGTCGCGCTGCGTGCGTCGATCGTCATCGGCGCCCGCTCGCGCTCCTTTCGCTTCCTCGTGCGCCTGGTCGAGCGTTCTCCGCTGCTGCCGCTACCTGCGTGGCGCAACAACCGGACCCGGCCGATCGACGGTCGCGACGTCCTCGCTCTGCTCACCAGCGCCGCGACCTCGGCGGAGGTCCACGGCGCCATGTCGCTGGACATCGCCGGCCCCGACACGCTGACCTACGGCGAGCTCATCGACCGCATCCGCGAGTCCATGCTCATCCCCCGGCCGAAGATCTCGCTCAACGTGACGATGAACGCGGTCGCCAGCCGCGTCGCGGCGGCGATCGCCGGCGAGGACCACGCGCTGATCGGGCCGCTCATGGAGAGCCTGGAGACCGACCTGCTGCCGCGCGACGAGCGCGCCGCCGGCCTGCTCGGCGTTCGCCTGCACCGCTTCGACGCGGCGGTCGAGCGCGCGCTGCGCGACTGGGAGGCCGTCGAGGAGCTCGCGGCGCGTTAGTAGGTTCGAACGATGGCCACCGTCACCGCCCAGATCGAGATCGCCGCCTCCCCCCAGGAGGTCTGGGACTTCGTCATGGACCCCGAGTGCTCGCACCGTTGGGTCACGATCCATCGAGGGCTCAAGCGCCACAGCGAAGGGCCGCTCATGGTGGGGTATGAGATGGAGCAGACGCTGAAGTTGCGCGGCGTCGAGTTCGACGTCGAATGGGAGCTCAAGGAGTGCGAGATCCCGTTGATCGGCGTCTGGGAGGGAAGGGGCCCCGCGCGCTCCAAAGCGTGGATCGAGAACCACCTGTCCGAGACCGCGGACGGCAGTACGCACTTCGACTATCGCAACGAGTTCAAGGCGCCGATGGGCCCGCTCGGCGCGGTAGCCTCCAAGGCGCTGGTCGGCGGCATCCCGGAGCAGGAGGCCAACGCCTCGCTGGCCAAGCTGAAGCAGCTGCTCGAGTCGCGCTAGTGTCGTGACACATTAATTCGGTTGCGGGTGGGAAGGCTGTTGTTATGCCCAACAACATGGCGATCCCGATCGAGTTGTCCGAGCAGGAGCGTGCGCAGTTAGAGGCGTGGGCGCGGCGGCGCT